>Ga0070706_100001188_pt1 | contig 27888 bp, 13 predicted proteins | sample KBSK5501metaG_FD_65476 | JGI IMG/M metagenome (GOLD analysis project Ga0070706, IMG submission 65476) | Corn, switchgrass and miscanthus rhizosphere microbial communities from Kellogg Biological Station, Michigan, USA - KBS K5-50-1 metaG | ecosystem: Host-associated > Plants > Roots >... | reverse complement strand
CAAATGGCCTGCTGGACATCCCGGGACCGCCGCTGCCGAGGAACACCGACCCGCCTTCCGGGTACCCGACGGGCCCCAGCGCGGTGGACAGCCCGAACTCGCGGACCATCCTGGTGGCCAGGTCAGTCGCGCTGGCCAGGTCGTTTGCCGCGCCGGTGGAGCCCTGCCCCAGCTCGACAAGCTCGGCCGCGCGCCCGCCCAGGCGGACGGCCAGCGAATCCTTGAGGTAGTCCTCGCCGTAGAGGTGGCGCTCCACCAGCGGGAGCTGCTCGGTCACGCCGAGCGCCTGCCCGGCGGGCAGGATGGTGACTTTGGCCACCGGGTCAGCGTGCTCGGAGAGCACCGCCACCAGGGCGTGGCCTGACTCGTGCACGGCCACGGCGTGCTTCTCCTCGGGCAGCAGCACGTTGGAGTCTCCCCTGTGGCCAAGTATGATCCGGTCCCTGGCCGCGTCGAAATCCGCCGCGGTGATGATCTCGCGGTTCTCCCGGGCCGCGAAGATCGCCGCCTCGTTGACCAGGTTGGCCAGATCGGCGCCGGAGAAGCCGGGAGTGCCGCGTGCGACCACCATCAGGTCCACGTCGGGGCCCAGGTGCTTACCCCGGGAGTGCACGGCGAGGATCGCGGCCCGCTCCGTCAGCGTCGGCAACGGGATGGTGACCTGCCGGTCGAACCGGCCGGGCCGCAGCAGCGCCGGGTCCAAGACCTCGGGGCGGTTAGTGGCGGCCAGCACCACGATCCCCTGGGTCGGCTCGAATCCGTCCATCTCCGCGAGCAGCTGGTTGAGCGTTTGCTCGCGCTCGTCGTTGGCGACGAGCTGGCCGGTGCCCGCGCGGCGCTGTCCGATGGCGTCGATCTCGTCGATGAAGACGATGCACGGTGCCCGCTTGCGAGCCTCGGCGAACAGGTCACGCACCCGGGCCGCGCCGACGCCGACGAACATCTCCACGAAGCTGGAGCCCGCGACGGAGATGAACGGCACCGCTGCCTCGCCCGCCACGGCCCTGGCCAAGAGGGTCTTGCCGGTGCCCGGTGGCCCGACCATCAGCACCCCGCGCGGTGCCATCGCGCCCGCCCGCCGGTAACGCTCCGGGTTGCGCAGGAAGTCCACGACCTCGCCGATCTCCGCCTTGGCGCCCTCGTACCCCGCGACGTCGCTGAACTTGGTCAGCGGGCGTTCGGCGTCGAAGATCTTGGCCTTGGACCTGCCCACACCAAGGACACCCTGAAGCGGGCCAGCCGCGCCCCGGGAAAGCCGCCGGAACAGGTAGAACACGAAGATCAGCGGGAGGAGCAGGATCGCCCAGGACAGCAGCTGCGCGCCCAGCGAGGCACCCGCCGGGAGCGCGGTGACGGTCTTCACACCGTCGTTCGCCAGCTGGGCGCTGAAGGCCGTCGTGGGCTGACCGGGAATCACCGTGGTGAAGGTCTTGCCGCCGCTGAGGGTGCCGGTGACCGTGGTATTCGAGCCGTTGGCGCTGCTCCCGAACGTCACGTCTTTGATCTTGCGGGCGTTCGCGTCTGAGATGAACTGCGAGTAGGTGAGGCTGACCGGCCGGCTGGTGTGAAAGGCCGGCAGGATTAGGAACAGCACCACCATGGCGAGCAGGGCGGCGGGCCACAGCCAGTGCCGCCAGCCCGGTGGCGGCGGTGGGGCCGTGGGAACGGGCCGGTCTCCGGGGGGTGGTGCGGTCGGCTGCTTGCTCATGAGTCATTCATACGCTGTAAACGCGTATCAGGCGTAATTGCCCGCGGCGAACTACGCATGTTAACGGTCAGCGGCCGCTGTGGCTGCTAGTGCCGCGTCAGGCAACGTCCCGGTGAGCACGGTGTGCGCGCCGTGCCGCCGCGGCACCAGCGCTGGGAACGCGGACAGCACGGTGGCGCCGAGGTGCCCGTTGATCCGGATCACGTACCGGGCGGGTGCCGGGTCCATGACGCCATGGTCAAGGGCTGGCAGGTGAAACCGCATCACCAGGATCCGGTGACCGCCGGGCTAGCGCGTGCGGTCGGCCGCCAGCAGCCGCAGCTCCCTGGCGCGCTGTGCTGCCCCGGCTGGTGACCACGGTGCGGGCCGAGGCCGCTGACCGGTTGCACCGGGCCGTCTGACCGAGAGCAGCCCAAAGCCGGCAGTCTTACCGGCAAACTGCCGGTAAGACTGCCGGTAAGACTGCCGGTAAGCCTTCCTGGCGCCTTCCGGCCGTTAGCTGCATCATCTAAGCAGAGATGCTCCGGACCCCGGCTTCCGACGTATGCGGCGGGCGGGACCGGAGTTTTTGATGTCCGGCCATACCGCCAGCGCTTCCGGCCAGAGGGGGTGTGACGTATCGCCATCGCAGAGCATTACCAGCCATTCGGCTGACAGGTAATTATCACTGGCGCCAGATACGCCGGATAACGAGGAAACACTATGAACGGAGAGCACTATGATTCTCAATAGGATAAAATCAGCCGCGCTGATCACATGCGCCATAATGGGAGCTTCAATCTCCCTGGCGGCGACGGCACAGGCCGCGAACTCCTCCGCGCCAGCATCGCAACGGCCAGTAGCCAGCGCCGCTCTCGCCAGCTGCGCCTACTCCTCCGCTAACCTTCACTTCAACTATTGGGGGCCAGCTGTTAATAAGAACTTGGTTTGGTCGTCACGCGGCTCGGCCTCCGGAAACGGAGTCCTAATCGGGAATAAGTCAACTAGCAGCTCGTTGGACTGCTTTAAAGGATTGGGCTTCGGCGGTGGCGCCTTCGAGTTTCAGCAGAACCAGTCGGACCTATGTCTCAACGTCGCCGGAAACTCCAAATCGTCGGGCGCCTGGATAATTCTCTACCCCTGCATCTCCACGTCTAACGAGAAATTTACTCTAAACTTCTTTAACAATGAAACACAGCTTCAAAGTGTGAGCAGTGGACTCTGTATCGATGTGGCCAATGGATTCAATGTCTACTCCCAACTTGTACAGAAGACCTGTCAAGGTAGGAGTGATATCTACCAGGAATGGACTTTTGCTATGAGCTAGGGACTGGGCGCGACTAGTTCAAGTCCCTTAACGTGGCGCGCCCCACGCTACCGGAGGTGGGGCGCCACATCGTCACCAGATGAGCGGGATAAGGCGCTTGTGGTGCGAGGCGTAGGAGCGGTACCTTTCCCCGCCCATTCTCAGCTGGCATGTGCGCGGAGCCTGGTCTCGATCACCGCGATCAGCAGGAACGCCCCGCCGCCAGCCAGCGCGCAGGTCGCCAGGATGGTCGCGGGTGCCAGCCATGCGCAGCTGGCACCGACGACCACCAGCCAGGCTCCGAGGGCGGACGCCGGCCGGTTCCAGCCGAGGACGGAGGCAAGGATATAGGTCAGCCCGGCCAGCACCAGGGGACCCGCGAAGGCCACGAACGCGAGCGCCGATGATCAGCGGCGCGGTCAGAACTCGACCCGGCTGCCGGTGCCGAGTTCGCATGCCTTCCGGTACACGTGGACCGCGGCGGCCAGGTCCTCGATGGCCAGGCCCAGCGACTCGAACAGGGTGATCTCGCGGGTGTCCCGGCGTCCCTGGGCGGTCCCTGTGAGCACGTCGCCGATCTCCGCGCGGATGTGCCTGGCGTCGATGGCACCCTCGGCCATGGCGAGCAGGAAGTCACCCGACTCACCGGCCGCCGACTCGCGGCTGTCCACAAAGAGCGCCGCATCTGCCATCGTCGCGGTGTCGATCTCGCGGGCCGCCGGAAGGCACGCCCCGACCGCGTTAATATGCGTGCCTGCGGCTAGCCAGTCCCGGCACAGCACCGGGGTGGCCGATGAGGTGGCGGTCACCACGATGGATGCGCCGTCCACCGCCTCCCGAACATCTTCACCCGCCATAACGAGAATCCCCAGCTGATCCCGCAGTTCAGCGGCGAGCCGGGCAGCGCTGCCCGGACGCCGGCCGGCCAGCCGGATCTGGGCGATCGGCCGGGACGCCGCGATGGCCAGTGCGTGCGCCCGGGCCTGGACGCCGGTGCCGACGATGGCCAGGTGCGCTGCGTCCGGCCGGGCCAGCAGGCTGGTGGCCACGGCCGACACCGCGGCGGTCCGGATCTCGGTCAGCGCCGACCCGTTCACCAGCGCCAGCAGTTCCCCGGTCCGAGCGCTGGACACCAGGACACCGCCCTGATGCGCGTCCTTGCCCAGAGCCGGGTTGCCGGGGAAGATGCAGATCGCCTTGAGCCCGTAGGCCGGGTCCTCACCGGCCAGGAAGGACGGCATCAGCGCCATCAGCCCGTCACCGCCTGGCGGCCGGATGACAGTGCGCAGCGGCTGATGGGCCTGGCCGCTGGCGAGCGCGGTCAGCGCCCCGCGCATGACATCAGCGCACTCACCATAGGGCAGCAGGTCGCGCACATCGCCGGCGCCGAGCACCAGGAGTTCCACGTACGTTGTCCGCGTTCCCGGCCCGTACCCCCGGGCCGCTCAGGTCGGGAACCGATGGCGGCTGCCGGGCTGGGGCGGCCCGCCTCCGGTGGACTCCCGGATAACCAGGCGGCACGGGAAGGTCTCCAGGCCGCGGGATGATTCTCCACCAATGATGGTGAGCAGCTTGCGCGCCGCGAGCCGGCCGAGTTCTTCGAGGCACATGTCCACTGAGGTCAATGGCGGGCGGCAGGTCGGCGCGAACACGTCCCAGTTGTCGTACCCGACCAGGGCGATGTCGTCAGGGATGCGGCGGCCCGCATCGCGCAGGGCATCCGCCGCCCCCCGGGCGATCTGATCGCTCCCGCAGAAAATGGCATCCGTCCCCGGCTCACCGCGGAGTACCGCATGGGTGGCCTGGCGGCCCCACTCCTCGCTCCATTCGCCGTAGAAGACCTGACCGCCCGCGAGCGCCAGGCCGGCCCCGGCCAGCACGCTCTGCGCACCGGACGCCCGCTGGCGCGCGGACAGGAACCGCTCAGGACCGGTCACGTGGGCGACCCGGATGCGGCCACCAGTGACCAGATGCTGGACCGCCAGTTCCCCACCCTGCACGTCATCGGGAATCAGGGAAAGATCACCAGGGCTCTCCGACTGGGTCATCACGTATACCACGGGAACCGGCAGCCTGGGATCGATAGGCGGCCGCGGGTCGCTGCGCCGGCCGGTGACGATGATCCCGTCGACCTTGCGTGAGAGCAGCGTCCGCACATAGTGCGCCTCGCGGATCGGGTCACCCCGCCCGTCACACAGCAAGGCCGACATCTGGCCCTGGCCAAGGGCGTCCTCGGCCCCCAGCATGACGGGAATGGTGAACCGGCCAAAGCTGTCGGTCGTGATCAGCCCGACGGTGTAGCTCCGGCCGGAGAGCAGCCCGCGGGCGAAGGGGTTCGGGCGGAATCCGAGTTGCTCAGCGGCGGCCAGCACCCGCCCGCGCGTTTCGGCGCGCAACTGCCCTCGCCCGTTGAGCGCCTTGGAGACCGTGCCGATCGACACCCCCGCCAGCGCGGCGACGTCAACGATCGTCACCGCGCGGGTTTCCGTCATGAGCAAACCCTTTCCTGCGCCCGGCTTGCTGGGGCGCGACGATCAGCTCCCCCGGCCTGACTTGTCTAACAGGATACTTGCCAGTTTCGGGCGGAGGGGTTGACGGCTCGACCGCGGCTTTCTAGCGTGTGACCGGAAAAGGTTTTCTTTGCCGTCTCCACCACTCCACAGACGTCTTCTAAGGACCCGATCATGTGGACCAGCATGCGCCGCTCGACCGCTCTGCTCGCCACCGTGTTCGCCGTCATGGCGTTCTGCCTCCCCGCCGGAGCCGCGGTCGCGTCCCCGGCCCAAGAGGCCGGCCCCGGGACCTTGCTGCCCCTGCCGAACCTCCGGGTGAACTCCTGCAACGACTCCACGCTGCCACGAAGTTACGGAACGAACTTCCCGGTCCCGAACGACCCGAATGGCTTCGGCTTCGCCAACCAGACGGTGCTCGGCTGGGAGGGCAACATCTACGCACCGTTCACCTACCTGTCCGGCTCTTACTTCGCCCGCGGCGTGCCCGTGCACTATCAGCGCGGCGGCCAGACCCTCTGCGGCGCGATGTACTCCTTCGGCGCGTACCGGTACGGGCTGACGGCGGGCCAGCCGCCGGCGCCCGGCTCGGTGCAGTGGACGATGGCGGACGGTTACCTGCCCGCCATGACCACGGCGTTCACCCGCAACAACGTCAAGATCTCGATCACCGACTTCGCTGACCAACAGACCATAGGCGGTGGCCCGGTCGAACTCGTGTACACGAGGGTCACAGTGACCAACAACGGCTCGTCGGCGGTGACCGTGCCATCCGGCCAGTCCGGGCCGAACCTGGTCACGCTGAACAATGAGCCGGACGCTGTCGGGCCGGGCCAGACCGTTCATCACGACTTCGTCGCCGCGGTGGACACCTTCACCGTGGGGGGCACGCTGCCCGGCCCGGCCGCGCTGGCCCCCGGGCCGCCGGGCACCGGCGCCCTGACCTACGAACGTGCCTACCGGCACATGGCCAGCTACTGGAACCAGCGCCTGTCGGTCATCCCGCAACTCTCGCTGCCGAACGTGGCCCTGCCCAACACCGGCGGCCTCGTCAAGCCCGGTGACGCGATCGAGAACGCCTACCGGGCGGCGTTCGTCTACACCCGGATCGTCGAGGTCAGCAAGTCGCCGTTCTCCGGCGCGAACAACTACGACTGGCTGCTCAACCACGACCTCCCAGGCATCATGGGGAACCGGTTCGAGCTTGGCGACTTCACCGACGCGCAGAACCTGCTGCTCGTCGGGCGCATCTCGGAAGACCCGAATTTCGACGAGGTAGGCGCCAACTGGTACTGGGACGGCCCGTGGCGGACCCCCCTCGCCTGGGCCAAGTACCTGGAAGGGACCAACGACACCGCCTTCGTCAGCAAGTACTTCCACGACGATGCGGCCGGCCCGAGCGCGTGGGGGCCGAGCCTGTACACGCTGATGCACACCGATTACCTGTCCCAGCTGGACGCCAGCACGCACTACCTGCAGGCCTCCTTCGACAACGACTCCTTCGGCACCTGGCTGTTCGACGACGAGACCGCGCTGGCCGGCCTGTCGGCGTACAAGTACATCGCCACGCGCATCGGCAATACCTCAGAGGCGCAATGGGCGGACGGCGCGTACACCAGCCTGCTCAACGCGACGAACGCGGGACTGGCCGCCAACGAGAAGGCGAATGACTTCAGCTTCCTGCCGTGTGAGGTGAACCAGCCGGTCACCGCCGACCGCTGCAACTCCGCGAGCGACGCGAACTGGGCTTCCCAGACCCTGTGGGGCGAGAACGTCTGGGACATCTTGCTCCAGGGCGGTCAGCTGAACGGCACCCTCGGCGACCCCAGCCAGACCGACAACCTGTACCAGACGGGCTTCAGCCGACTGCAGGGCAGCGTGCCCTACCCCTCCTTCGGGGCGTACACCGGTTACAGCGTCGCGCTCAACACCGGATACTCAGCGGCGGCGCTCTACGGCGACCAGTACCGCGACCTGCCGATCACCAGTTACGCCTGGCAGATCGCCACCACCACCGGCGGCCCGAACGCCTGGTGGGAAGCTAACGGGTCGCCGCCCGACCCGAACAACCCATGGCAGGGCAGCCACGCCGCGCCCGAGTTCGGCGCGATCCCGTACGCCTGGCCGATGGCGGGGCAGACCCAGACCCTGCTGCAGTCCCTGGTCGCCCAGGGGCTTGTGCCGACCACCCGCCGGAACGGCTCATTCGACTACCACACCGCGCTCTATATCGGGCGGGGCGTGCCGGACGCGTGGATCGCGGCGGGCCAGACCATCTCGGTCGGCAACCTCACCTCGTCTTACGACGTGAACTCCGGTCGGCGGGCCACCTACGGCGTGCGGATCACCGTCCGCGGCGAACGCGCCGACCGGGTCGTTCAGGTAACTCTCACCGGCCGGGTGCCAACCGACGACGTGCAGGTCCAGCTCCCGGTCTTCGCCAGCGCAGGCGTCAGGGACGTCTTCGGCGGCAGGTTCGACGCCGCGACCCACACGGTCACTATGGACCCGGGCGAGCGGACCGTGGCGGTCCGGCTCGGCGAGTCGGCCAGGCCGGCGCTCGCCGTCCAGGTCGCCAGCACGGTGCCTGGCCAGCACACTCAGCCCACCCTGACCTCGGGCACGCAGACCACCGCGTCGTCCACCATCACCAACACCGGCCCGGCCGAGATCAGCAACGTCCAGCTGAGCCTGCGGACACCGGCCGGCTGGACCAGCCAGCCGACGACTCCGGTCAGCTTCACCAGCATCGGGCCGGGTGAGACGAAGACCGTGACGTGGGACGTGACCCCGCCGGCCGACGCGAACGGCGGAAGCGGCCTGGTCGTCTTGGCCAGCTACAACGCTCGCTATGACGCATCGGGAACGGTGAGCAGCGAACAGTGGGTGCATGTGCAGCGCCCGCTGCCACTGCCTCCGGGCGCGACTGACCTGGCCCTGAGCGCCACCCCGTCGGCGTCCTACACCTCGCCGTGGGAACATGTCACGGCGATCAACGACGGGATCTACCCGACGTCGTCGAACGACAGCCAGGACATCCGCTGGGGTTGCTGGCCGGAAACCGGCGCCCAGTGGATCGAGCTGGACTGGAGCCAGCCCATCACCACCAACGGAAGCTCCGTTTACTTCCTCGACGATGGTGGCGGCGTGCGGCTGCCCGCATCCTGGACCGTCCAGTACTGGAACGGCAGCGCCTTCGTGGACGCGCCGAACGCCAGCACCTCTCCCATCGCGGACAACGTGTTCAACGCGGTCACCTTCGACCCGGTCACCACGACCCGGCTGCGGGTCGCGCTGCAGAGCGGCCAGGGTTCGGTGGGCGCCATCCAGTGGATAGTCCCGAGCGTTCCCGCTGGCGGCTGATCGCCCTCAGGGGACGGTAGCACCGTGCCTCCGGGGGGAGGGCAGCGCCTCGCCCCCGGGGGGACGGCAGTGCTATGCCCCCCGGGGACGGCAGCACAGTGCCCCCCACCAGCACACCGTGGGGCGCGCGACGGGCCGCCGACGGTCATCCGGCGCCGTTCAAGCTGAACTACGTGGAGGTGGCAACGAGGATTTCTTCGACCCGTCCGGCAGTTACAGCGGCAGCAGCGGGCGGTTCACGGACGTGCCCACATTCAACGTGGTCAGCCGGGACTTCCCGGCGCCGCGGTACACGACCGACGTCGTGGACGGCTGGCGGGAGATCCGCACCGGCAAGCTGCTGCTGCGCTACAGGGAAGGTTCGGGGCCGTTCGCGCCCGGCAACACCTCGATCACGCTGACCGCCGGGAACTCGCCGGTCACCGCCCATCCGTCGTGGCCCGCACCGCCCGGGGCGTGCGGCTTCGCTGCCGCCTGCCAGGCCGAGGATGGCCGTCTCAGCGGTGGCGAGAGCGTCAACTACGACCACACCGGCTACACCGGGCGCGGGTTCGCCGCCGACTACGGGCAGGTCAGCGCGGTGGACGCCTGGACGGTCACGGGCGTGCCCGGAGCGGGCAGCTATGACATGCAGGTGCGCTACGCCAACGGCGGATCCCAGGACCGGACGCTGAGCGTCCGGGTCAACGGCACCATCGTCGGCCAGATCACGCTGCCGCCCACGGCGAGCTGGGACTCGTGGGCCACGGCCAGCCGCGCGGTGCAGCTGAACGCGGGCGCGAACACGCTGGGCACGGAGTGCGCGGCAGGCGACGGCTGCAACGTCAACACCGACAGCGTGGCGGTCACCCAGCCGGGCGGGCCCTACCCCACCGCGGCCCCGCCCCCGCCGGTCAGCGAGCCGGGACAGCTGGGCGGCTGGACCCGCGGCCTGGACTCCTACACCAACCAGGCGGGCACCAACATCGACCAGGTCCAGTTGCATCCCGGGATTCTGAACCGGCGTGGCTGGTCGCTGCTTGACGACACGTACACCGCGCTGCGCACGAGCGACGGATGGGCCACGCCACGGCCTGACCACAACGGCGCCCCGTACCAGGACGGCTACTTCTTCGGTTACGGCGACAACTACCAGCAGGCCCTGCGGGACCTGCGCGCGCTGACCGGCCCGGCGGACATGCTGCCCGAGTGGGCCTTCGGCGTGTGGTACTCGCGCTATTACCCGTACACGACCTCCGACTACGAAAACCAGCTCATCCCCGCGTTTCGCGCGCACAACGTGCCCCTCGACGCGCTCGTCGCCGACACGGACTGGAAGTCCCCGCAGACCTGGGACGGGTGGAACTGGAACCCGGCGCTCTTCCCCGACCCGCAGGGGTTCCTGGACTGGGCCCAACAGCAAGGCCTCAACGTCACCCTCAACGTGCACGCCGGGATCGACGCCAGCGACCCGAAGTTCGCTAGCACCCAGCAGGCGGCCGGCGGCGGGCTGCAGCCCGCCGCGCAGTGCTTCTCACCGCAGTGCTACCGCTTCGACTGGAGCAATCAGGCCCAGGCCAGCGCCTGGTTCGGGCTGCACCAGCCGTTCGAGCAGCAGGGCGTCCGGCAATGGTGGCTCGACTGGTGCTGCACGGACTCGGTGGTCAACATGCCCGGCCTGACCCCGGACAGCTGGATCAACAGCCTGTACGCCCAGCACACCGACGCCCGTGGGCTGCGGGGGTTCATCCTGGCCCGGATCGGCTCCTCCTTCGAGGACTACCAGGGCGCGCCTGCCTCCGGGCCGTGGGGCGACCACCGCAGCACGGTGCACTTTACCGGCGACACCGAACCCACCTGGGCCAGCCTCGCCTTCGAGGCGCAGATGACCGCCGCCGAGGCCAGCATCGGCGAGCCCTATGTGAGCCACGACATCGGCAGCTTCAAGGGCAAGCACCCGCCGGACGACCTGTACGCGCGGTGGGTCCAGTTCGGAACGTTCCAGCCGGTCCTGCGGCTGCACTCCGACCACGGCGACCGGCTGCCGTGGGACTACGGCGCCGCGCAGGAACCGGCGGCCACGTTCCTGCAGCTTCGTGAGGCGCTGGTGCCGTACACCTACACGCTGGCCTGGCAGTCGCATCAGACTGGCCTGCCCATGGCGCGGGCGCTGTACCTCGACTATCCCGGCCAGGCCGAGGCCTACAACCACCCCACCGAGTACCTCTACGGGCCCGACGTGCTCGTCGCGCCGGTCACGGTACCCGGCCAGGTTGCCACCGAGCACGTCTGGTTCCCGCCCGGCCGCTGGAGCGACTACTTCACCGGCGCCACCTTCACCGGGCCCGGCACGGCCACGCTGAGCGTGCCCCTGAACCGCATGCCGGTGCTCGTGCGGGCCGGCGGCATCGTGCCCGAGCAGCCCGCCATGCCGCACGTCGGCGCCCGTCCTGTCGACCCGCTGACCCTCAACGTCTTCGCCGGAGCGTCCGGCCGGTTCACCCTCTACCAGGACGCCGGCGAGGGTCTCGGCTACCAGCAGGGCCAGTACGCGCAGACGCCGATCCGCTACGAGCAGGGCGGCGCGCCCGGCGCGGCGGGCGCGGCTCCGGCAGGCTGCGTCGACCAGACGCCGTTGCGGCCTGCCTCGGGCGCGGACTCCAGCATCACGATCGGTGCCGAGTGCGGCCACTACCCGGGCCAGCTGGCCAGCCGGTCCTACCAGATCCACCTGGCCGATATCTCTACGCCGCACCGGGTGACCGTGAACGGGCAGGCGCTGGCTCAGGTCAGCCCGGCCAGTTCGGCCCCGGGCTGGTGGTACGACAGCGCCAACGCCACGCTGCGGGTCAACACGCCCCGCCTGCCAACCGATCAGGCGGTCAGGGTGTCCCAGGCGGGCGGCCACCCGGTCACGCGGAGCGAGTCCGCCGCCGTCTCGCTGACCCTTGACCCGGCGACGCCGATGACGCTCGGCGCTGGCCAGAGCGCTCCCGTCACCGCGACCGTGGACAACGCCGGCCCTGGCGCCATCACCAACCTGCAGGTGGCCCTGCCGGCCCCACCAGGCTGGACTGTGACCCCGGCCGGCGCCACCAGCGCCGCGAGCGTCCCGGCCGGCGGATCGGCCTCCATGAGCTGGCAGGTCACCGCGCCTGCGGGCAGTCAGCAGTCGACCGCGGCATTCACCGCGACGGCCAGCTATACCAGCCAGGCCAACGGCAGCCCGGGCGAGGTCGTGGTCAGCCAGGGACCACCGGCCCTGGTGCCCCCAGTGATCAGCTCCGTGCAGCCGGCCAGCGCCAGCGCTGGGACGACCGAGACCATCAACGGGGCTAACTTCGGTGCCACCCAGGGCTCCAGCTATGTCTTTTTCGTCGACGGCCCGGTCAGCTGGGGCGCGCCCTTCGATGGGGCCACGTTCCAGGTCGACAGCTGGAGCGACACCAAGATAACCTTCACCATTCCCACGCCCAGCGGCCCGGGCGGCGTCTGGCACGTGACGCCGGGCAGCACGGCGACTGTGCAGGTCACCACGCCGGGAGGGTCGTCAACCACCGCGCCGGTATTGATCGCCGGCTAGGGCGGCTAGCCGGCCGGGTGCCATCTCTGGTCGTGCAACTGGTGCTCCTCGGTCAACCCGTTACGGAAGAACTGCTGATAGTAGCCGTCCTCCAGGTGGTGAGCCTGGAGCCACACCCCGGGAACATGGAGGGTGTCGCAGTGCGCGGGGAACCGTCCGTGGGTCTCGTAGATGTACGTGCAGATGTCGCGCGCGCATGCGATCACGTCCGCAGAGTAGTTGCTGGCCTGCCGGAGGTACTGGGCGCCGAATTCGCCCCGGTAGATGCGCGTGAACAGGCTCTCGTCGGCGTAGATGCCGCGCGGGCCGAACTTCTCGGCGACCACGGCGTCCACGGCGTCAGCCATCGTGTCGTAGTTCGGCGGGCACATCGCCTTGATCAGGTACTCCCCCTGGTGCCGCAGGCCGACGGTGGTCGCCCTCAGGTCGGCATACCTGGGCAGGGGCACCTGCCAGCGCACGATGTCGGCCGGTTTCCATGTGGGCGTGCTCCAGTCGAAACCGAGCATCGCGCCGTACTTGGCGCGGAACTTCGGATCCCCGAGCAGGATCGGAGGCGCGAGCGAGGCGTGGATCCACGCTCCCAGCCCCATGGCGTCGGCGGTGAGCATCAGGTTCTGCAGTAGCAGGTCGGCCTCGATCTGGGTGCGCATCGACCACAGGGTGCCGAGCGGCAGCTTGATGTCCTTGTTCAGGAAGCCTGACTGGATCCACTTCTTCACTCCGGCCGGCCGGTAGAAGTTCCGGTCATCGACGATCACGGGCCGGGCCCCGTCCGGCTGGGTGAGCAGGTACATCATCCCGTTGATGTACTGCCGGGACAGATCCACGACGGGGAAGAAGATGGTGGTGCCGGGCAGGTTCGACAGGAAGCGATTGGAGTCGAGGTAGGCCGGGAAATCCCGGTTCCCGCCCGGCACGTCGATGCGGTGGTCGAGCAGGCGGACCTTCGCCTCAGCGGCGCGGGCGAGAAGGTTCTCGCGGTCGAACACCGACGCCGTGCCATCGGCGGGCGGGGGCAGTTTGCGCAGGAAGTAGGTGCCCGTGTCATTGATCATGAAGAAGTGGGTGCCCTGGGCGTTGTCGGGGCTCCCCGCGGTCCGGCCAACCATGTTCAGGTTCGGCTTGGCCATGATCGGCTTGTGATCCCGCGGATCTTCGAACGGGCGGTCCGGCATGGTGAGGCCGGTGCACCCGGTCAGCGAGATCAGCACCGCCTCCTCCAGCTCGGTCAGCGGGGCGCGCGGCTCGGACGATTTCCAGCTCATCGACCCGGCCTCGATCGAGCTGCCCCGGCTCACCCGGTGCGTGCGGCGGCGCCAGATCGATGTGAGCAGGGGCCGGCCGGAGAGGGCGTCTAGCCCCGCATGCCCCTGCTTGGTCGTCGTATCGGTCATTGCCTTGCCTTTCTCGCTGCGGGCTCACCGCGCCCTGCTTCCGGCGCCACGACCGGCCGCCACGGCGCAAACGCGTTCGCCGAGCGCGGCAGGACGGCCGCCAGATCCGGGCAGTGACGCAGCAGGATGCTGGTCATGCCGCTGTTCGCAATCCAGTCCATGCCGAATGGCGAGTAGATCTCCGGGCGGAAGTCGACGGTGAGGAAGCGGTCGCTCTGCAACCGTCGTGATGCCATCAAGATGAAGATGCGGAAGGCGGTGTCGGAGAACCCGAAACCCTCCGGCGGTGTCTCCGCGAACAGGCCCACCATCGTGTCGACCTCGTCGACGCTGCGGTAGATCTCCTTCATCCGGCGCACCGACTCCTGGTTGTCGCAGAGTTCCTCCCAGCGCCTGATCCGCGGCTTATGCAGCCCCGCCCGGAAATCGTTATAGCGGGGCACACCGCGGCGGCGGGTGCGCACCAGATCCACGACCGACAAGTCGATCATCTCGCCGTTGCGTTCGAACTTCTGCAGCGAGCGCGGGTAGTTGTGCAGGGTGATCGCACCGGGGTGGGAAAGCCCGAAGGAGTACAGCGTGTTTTCCAGGCCGAAGCCCCGCAGTTCCCCATCCGCATTCGCGCCCTGGATATCCAGGAACGTGCGGTTGCCGAGGGCCATACCCGTCCGGTGGTCGACGAACCGGTAGTCGTCGGGCAGCAGCGGGTGCATCCGGTAGACGGTCACGAAGTCCTCGGTCAGCGAGTACGGCACCCCGTTGTGGTCCGGCATGGTCTTGGGGATGCCCACGCTGGCGTGACTGTCGATCAGCCAGAGGCCCAGCTGGTAGAGCCAGTCGCGAGCCGGGGGCCCGTACCAGTTGCTCTTGAGGCCCATGTCAATGACCTCGGTCCCCAGGATCGCCGGGGTCCACTCCACCGTATGGATCTTGGCGATCAGCGCGGAGACGATCAGGCGCGCCGTCTGGTAGATCCGCTCGTCGCTCCAGTCCTGATAATGGGTACGCAGCTCGTCGCAGAGCAGGTTGTGCTCGCGCGCGAACAGCGTGTGCAGGCCGCTGAGTCCCAGCCACCAGCTCTCGTTGAAGCCGGTGATCTCGAAGCCCTTGGTGTCCTCGGGCAGATATCCGTCGCTCAGCCGCAGCTTGGCCCCGTCGCGGAGCTGGCAGCTCTTGGTCTGGTCGGCGCCGTACACCTCCGACCCGTCCCACCAGGGCGTGGTGTGGTTCGGGAACACCGGGCTCATCCCGCTAGGCGTGGAGTCGGGGAACGGGATGTTTCCGGCGATCCGCATCTCGTGCTCTGGCGGGCCACCGGGAGTGTTCGACCAGGTCATGCCCCCCGGCAGGGGAACTCGGACGTCGGCCTGGCCGAGCGGGCAGCGAGCGTGGTTCACCCAGTCGTGTACCTGGAACTGGATCCACGCCGCGGCGAGCATGTTCAGCGACAGCGCGGGCAGGAAGTGCTCGCGGTAGAGCAACTGCTGGCTAACCAGGATGGGGCTGGGCTCGTCAAAGAGGTCGGGGCGGTAATCCGGCGGCAGATTCCGGCCGAACGCTGTTCCCACCGAACCCATCGCGGGCGCGGACAGGTCGTTGCTGGTCCCGTCGAACGTCCTGGTGACCCGGACTTCTTCATTGGGCGGGGCAGGCGGCAGCGGCCGGGCCCTCGGCGGGGCCTCCCGGATCTGGCTGTCGAGCAGGTTCCGCGCCCGCAGGACAGACCGGAAGGCTTCGAGGTTGAGCAATCCCAGGCGGACCGGGAGCCGGTACCACGGGACGTACCGGTTAACGACATCGAACATCGTGCGTACCGCCCCGCCTATCAGCACGTTCCGCACCGGCGGCTGGTTCTCCCAGCGGTAGCCGAGCCGGTGTGCCGAACTGGCGTCATAGACGGCCTTGCGGGCCCGGTTCAGGTTGCCGAGCGGACGGAACGCATCCGTGGTGTTCCACGGGTTGAACGCCATCCCGGCGATGATCTGCGCCTGCGCCAGCGCGTCGGCCGTGCTCAGGTCCCCGCGGGCGACGGTGAGCACCGCCACCGGCTCTGGCGGCGAGACGCGCTCTGTCCACTCGACGGCAGTGTCCTCGATCGGAGTGGATTCCTCGTTGACGTACCTCTGGATGCACAGCTCGAAGCGGATGTCACCTTGCGCAAGCCGACGGGCGGCTTCGGTCGAGAGGTAGTTCGGGTCGTCCTTCGGCGGCCCCGGAGCCGGCACCGTGTCCGGCGCCGGCCGGAGCAGGAACCGCACCGCCAGGGTCGGTCCCCACCGGTACGCACCGCGGCTCCAGTAGCTCTCGGTGGCCACGCTGCTCACCGTGCGGCGACGCCCCGTCAGGACGTTCTTCAGCATCCGCACGGTCTCCCGCAAACCGAACAACCGGACCAGCCGGAGCATCCCCCGCAGCTGCGAGAGGCGGCTGCCGGTGGTTGCCTTGAGGAACTCCACGAACTGGCGGGCGTTGCGCGCGTGAGACACCGGGAAGTTGGTCGCCAGCAGATCGTGCGACTCTTCGGGCGACACCTGGACGCGCAGCGCCATCCCGCGCAGATCCTGCTTGCCGTCAGGCTGGCCAGTGGGTGACGCATTGGAGAACCTGACCACCGCCGGATACGTCCGGCCGGGCTGCGCGAAGCCCGCCCTGAGATCCTCGGGGAGGTCCAGGAAGGTCAGCTCGGCCCGGTCCGTGGCGAGGGTCGGCTTGGCGTGGACCGTACGGTCGACCGGGTGCGGGACTCCGTGCGCGCTGGCTGTCTTCGCGGTCTTCAGCTGGACCCGCATGATGTCGCGGGCCAGCTGGTCGAACTCGATCCGCTCGGCCTCAGGGCTGCCCCCGGCCATGGTCTCTGTCCACGATGCCTGCATGCTGCCCCCTGGACGTCCGGGCCGCGTCCTGCGATGCTCACGGCGTAGAGTCAAGTTCTTGATCATCTGTTCCTGAACCTCTCTTCGATGGCCTCGACGAGACCGGCGATGATGCCGTCAGGAGACGGGCTGTAATGCGGCACTGCCCATCGCGTGATCTTGGCGTCAATAACCGTCGGCCGGTTTGAGGTGATTGCCGCTCCGAATGCCGCCTCGAAGTCCTCGAGTGTGTCCACCCGGTAGCCGTCCGCCCCGCACGCGCGCGCGTAGGCGGCCAAGTCCGGGTTCTGGAACTCAACCAGGCCGGTCTCGTGGTAGGCCTCCAGCTGATAGAGCTTGATGAGCTTGAATTCCTCGTCATCGAATACGACCCAGATGACCGGGATTTGATACTGGACCGCAGTCATCAATTCAAAGCCGGACAGCGAGTAGCAGCCGTCGCCGCACCCGACCACGACCGTCCGCTCGGGATGTGCGAGCTTCAGCCCCAGGGCGCCGTTCACATGGCCGGCCATCGGCCCGAACTCACCTGCCTTGCGGAAGTTCTGCCCGTCCGCCAGCTCCACGTAATAACCGAGCCAGGCCAGGTGCGCGCCAGCGTCGGCGAGCAGGACGGCACCAGGGGGCAGCATCCGGCCGATCGACTGGGCCAGGCGGCCGGGATGGATCAGGCTGGTCACATCGATGATGTGCCTGGCTTCGTAGTCCTGGCCGTCGACGTGTGCCGTCTTGACCTCTCCCACCTTCGCCTCCAGCGCGTCGATGAGCGCCGCGACCGCGGGCCGCGCGTCCGAGACCAGTGCGTAGTCGGCGGGGTAGACGTCTTTCAGCTTGCTGATCTCGGTGTCCGAAATGTTGATCCGGATGTGTACCTTGCCGTCGAAGAGCCCGCGGTGGTAGTTGAACGTGGCGTGCTGGTTCAGCGCGTTTCCGATGCCCAGCACCACTGTGGCCTCGCGGAAGGCCTTCCTGGCGCTGGGGTGGCCGCTGTCGCCGAAGACGCCGACGCACAGCGGGTGCCCCTCTGGCACGATGCCCTTGCCGTCCAGGGTGGTGATCAGCGGAATCTGGAACCGCTCGATCAGGCGCCGCACCTGGTCGCCGGCCCCGCTGCGGATGGCCCCGAACCCGGCGAGCGCGACGATGGGCTCGCCCCTGGCGATCGTGTCCGCCAGCACGGTCGCGATCTCCTCGACACGTTCCGGGTCGGGCCGGACCGGCGCCACGTTGAGCCGGATGTCGCGGTAGTTCTCGACCTTCAGGCCGTGCTCGGTGAGGTTCTCCGGCACGTGGATGTGCACCGGGCCGGGGCGCCCCTCGAACGCGAGGTTGACCGCATCCTCAAGCACATCGCACGTGTCGGCGATGTCGGTCAGCAGGAAGGACTTCTTGGTGGTGGCCGCGAACATGGCCTGCGAGTCCGGGGTCCGGTTCAGCCCGGAGGTCTCGTTGAGGGATCCCCGTCCCCGCCAGTCCAGGGACGAGTAGCCCGAGATCGCCAGCACCGGATAGGAGTCGGACATGGCGACGGCGAGCCCGGAGAACAGGTTGAACGCCCCCGGCCCGGCCGTCGCGAAGCACACCCCCAGCTGGTCGGTGTACATGGCATGACCGCAGGCCATGAACGACGCAGCCTGCTCGTGCCGGGCGATGACCGGGCGGATCCGCTGCGAGTGCTTCAACGCGATCATCAGCCCGGCCGCGTTCTCGCCGGCACCGCCGAACGCGGCCGTCACCCCGATGCCTTCCAGTCCTTTGACGATGGCCTCGTAGACCCTCATGTGTCCTCCTCAACAATGCGCAACCGGTCCGAGCCCGACGGAGGCCGGGCGGGGAGCGCCGCTGCTAGCGGCCACCCTGGGACACCAGCGGGGATGCCGGCGGGGATGCCGGCGCGGATGCCGACGCGGGCACCCACTCGAGGGGTGGCGCGCAGCGCTGCGCGGCGTCCATGACCGTGGCCGCGCCGAGCTGGAGGTAGGCCTCGAACTCGCTGGCGCCGTACAGCTGCTCCATCGTGCTGTCACAGGGGTAGGTGGGATGACTCCTGGCGTAGGCCAGGACATCCCAGGGCGCACCGGTCCACCAGCCGAGCTTGCAGACCCAGATCTCACCGTGCTGCGGTAGCCCGGGTACCTCCTGCTGCCGGTGGAACCGGCCGTGCGCCCACGGGCGGACCACTTGACCCGGGGCCAGCCCGCGCCCGCCCCGGACCATCGTTGTCGGGTCAAGCTCGATGTCCACTCCTGCGTCGGTCCTGGCCAGGGCGATGGCGCCGCCGAGAGTGAACCAGGTGTCCGCTTTGTCCCCGGAGGCATCGAGCACCACGATGTGACTGGCGCCGCGACGCAGCGCCTCGACCAGGCCGAGGTTGTCGTAATGGCCCCCGTCGGTCACGTACATCCAGGTGGAGCGGTAGCTCAGCTGCCCGGCCGCCTCGGCCCACAGCAGCCCGAGGGTGGGCTGCATCGCCCGGTACCAGAGCGTGCCGCGCAGCCCGCCGCGGAGCCTGAGCGTGAGCACATGGGCCCACAGCCGGGTCTCCCGGTCGGAGTTCTTGCCCGGGTCGCGGTTCCACAGCAGGTGCGGAGACAGGTACCAGAGCAGGAGGAGCAGCGGGCGGCGCACCCACCAGGAGTCGGGGCTGCTGCGCTCGGGGTGGTCGATCCACTTGCGTGCGTCCCGGACCACGTTCGGGTGGGGCAGCCACACGCCGAGCCGGACGTTGGTCGTGGTGAACAGGATCCGGTAGGCGTGCCGGGTCGCGGCACCCATCAGGGGAGAGATCGCTGCCCCGCTGATCGCGGACACGTCGAACAAGGTGCACCTGCGGTTACCGACCAGGGCTTCGTAATCGGACGTCGCGGCCTGGGCGGGCTCCAGGCCCGCTAGGCCCTTCTCCCGGTGCAGGGTCACGTGCTCCGGATCGAACGTGACGCAGAAGCCGCCTTGCCCCGGCGGCACCTCCCGGGCCGCGTTGATGTTGGCCGTGCCGCAGATCACCAGGCCCGGCTCGGATGCATGACGCTCCCGCAGGTCGGACAGGCGGGTGGCGGCGGCCTGGGCGAACAGCATGCGCGCCCGCACGGGATTGTGCGCCTGAGCCGCCCGCCGGGTGACGGCGAAGGCGTCGGCCAGCCGCCACCGGTAGAAGTCATGCATCGACATGCGGTTGACGTTCGCGGCGACCCGCGTGAACAGCATCACCGCCAGCGCGATGACGACCAGCAGGAGCTGGCCGGGGGTGAATCCCGCCCGGGCGCCATCGCTTATCCACAGCAGCACCAGGACCAAGCCACCGAACACGATCACCGCGCTGGCCAGCCACGGCAAAACCAGCTGCCGGAGACGGCCAGTCAGCCGCGTGAGCATGCCCGGCTGCGCCGCGGCCGCGCCTTTGCTCGGGGCCTTGCTCGCGCCCTGGGCAGCGCCGCCCAGCGCGTTCCACCTGGCCAGCCCCGTTTGGCAGGACCGGGCAATCGCCGTCACCGCGGCGATCAGGCCAGCCACGGCCGCGAGCGAGAAGGACGGTCTCGCGCCGAAACCAAAGAAATGCGTGATCGTACCGAACGATCCTTGGCTGCGGGTCAGCCACGAGATGAGCGGGGGCGCTGCGAGCATCGCCAGGGCCAGGCCAGCGGTCAGGGTGGCCGCCCAGCTCACCAGCGACGCACGGTTGGCCCCCTGGTCGCGGTCATCGGGTTTCAGCCATGTCCACCAGTGCACCCGGCGGCGGGGGCGGTGTCCAGGCGGTTCCAGCGTCAGCCACCAGTATCCGAACAGCACGAGCGTGATCCCGGTGGCGATGGCCGACGGCAGCCACCAAGCCAGCGAGGTGACCGACGCCGACATCGCGTGCGGCCCGGACGGGACCGCGACGCCCTGCCAGCGGAGCAGCCATCCCCAGGCGTGAGCCAGCGCGTACAGCGGGGCGAGCGCGAGAACAAACGTGACCATCGCCCCGAGGAGCAGCGAAAGCACGCCGACCAGCACCGTCGCGCCGTTGGGCGCGATGTAGCGGGTGTTGTAACGAAGGTTGAGCTCTTCCGGGGTACCGGAAGCGTAGGCGTGGGGCTCGGTCCCGGCGGGCAGGTCGTGTGCCACGAGCGCACGGGACGTGGCGATGTAGCCGCCCCCCGATACGCCCAGGATCCATGTGACCTTCGCGAGCAGCCCGCGCACGTCCAGGCTCTGCAGCGCCCCGAGGCAGTAGGCAGCAGACCGGATGCCACCCCCTGAGCAGCAGATGGCCCAGTCATCCGCCGCCGGTGCTTGCGGCCCGGACACCGCCGGTGCCGCCTGGTTGCCGGGTGCCCGATCGCCTGATCCTGATGACTGCATACCGCCCGCCTCCCCGATTAGTTACCTAACAGGAGGGCGGGCGGGCCGCTGTGATACCAGTTAGTGGCGCGTTTCTTCGCGCGGCGGCATCAGGCCCGTAATGATCCCCACAACCCTCGCTGCTGCGGGGGGGCCGTAGTTTCCTGCGGGGGCGCCGCGATGCGGGCCATCAGGGCGGCATCCTCATGAATCTCCGCCGCGGTCGGCGACAGTGAGATGACCGCCGTCAGGACGAACGCGAGGATGCTGATGCCGAGGATGAGCGGCAGCAGGAACGACACGGCGCTCACGCCTCCCGGCATGGACGCGGCCATGCCCGGACTCTGGACGCCGTGCACGCGCATGGCCGCCATGCCCGTGTAATGCATTCCGCTGACCGCCACGCCCATGATCAGGGAGGCGGTGAGCGTGGACCACACGGAGGTCAGGCGCAGCGCCGCCCACAGCGCCGCGGTACCGGCCACCACCGCGATGATGACCGACAGCACGAACAGCGGCGTGTTGTAGCTCATGCTGTCCGGCATGCGCATGGCCGCCATGCCGATATAGTGCATGCTCGCCACGCCGCATCCGATGATCAGGCCGCCCAGCAGCAGCGGGCCTATGCCCTCACCGCCGAACCCGACGATGAGCAGGCCGATGCCCACCACGATGAAGGCGATCAGCATGGAAAGGATGGTGACTGGCACGTTGTACCGGACCGTCTGGTCGGGGATGGTGAACCCGAGCATGGCGATGAAATGCATCACCCAGATCCCGGTCGTCGCGATGGACACCGCGGCCAGCAGCAGCCAGCGGGCACGGGCCTTGCCGCTGAGGGCGCGGGCCCGGGTGGTGCACCGAAGGCCGAGGAAGCAGCCCAGGCAGGACATCACGTAGCCCAGCGCGGGCGTCAGCAGCCCGTAAGAGAAGTTGTGCACGCTAACCATGTGGCCGAAACCCCCCTGCGCGTACTTGCGCATTACCACCCCTACTCGACGTGGCCAGCATGACATGGCCGGTCAGGCTGGGTAGCGTAAACAATCGATTTCATACCGTCAGGGGCACCTTTTAGGCGCGCCCCGGCGGCTCGCTCACGCTCGGCTCCTCAGTCCAGGCGGCACCGCGCCCCTCCGGCTCACGCCCGCTCGGCTCCTCAGTCGTTACTGACCCCCGCAGGCCTAGGCTTCTGTCACTCTTAGCAATTGAGGGGTGACCGATGTGCCCGTCCGCGCGGATCGGTCACGCGCAGGTGAGGGTCGGCATTGCCCAGTCGCCGTGGTCGTTGCCGTTGCCGTCGCCTGCGTCGCCGACGATGAGGTCCAGGACCTGGGCGCCGGTGACGTCGACGTCGAGCGACGTGGCCGGCTGATGCCCGCGGATGGTCGGGGTCGTCACCAGGGTCTTGCCGTCGGCGGCCACGCTGAAGGTCACCGTGCCCGCCCCGTTCTGCTCGTCGTCGACGCCGACCATGGCGGTGAACCGCGTGCAGTGCCCGCCGAGGTAGACCTCCACGTCGCTGATCGAGTTGGTGCCGAGGCCCTTGGCGTAGGTGACGCCGTTGATGGTGATCGGGTGGCCGTCGCCTGCGGCCTGCTCACCGTTGCTGGTGTCGCGCTCGACCGGCCCCCAGCCGTTGGTGGCCGACAGGAAGGGCAGGTCGCTGACCGCGTCGGTGCCGGCCGGCGGTGGCGGTGGCACCGACCGGATGATCCGCTCGTCGGAATTGCTCGCCGGGCGGGCGCGCTGGGTGTAGCTGACGACCGCGGTGACGGCCGAGGCCGGAGCCAGCTGGCCGGAGGCCGTCTGGACCGGCCAGGTGAACGTGGCCGAGCCGCCGGGATGCACCGCGCTCACCGAGGCCGGGCTGGCAGGCCCGGCCGTCCACCCGTCGGGCAGGTTCAGCGACGCGGTGAGGCCGGTCGCGTTCGCCGCGTCGGCCGGCACCGTCACCGTTGCCGTGGCCGTGAACGTCTGCCCGGCCTGAACGGTGTCGGGCACCTGGAGGTCAACGGCCGTGCCCGGCGGCTTGGCTATGGCGTACTTGTGCGGGTCGTAGCTCGGGCTGTCGTTTTGCGCGACCGTCAGCGGCGACGCGTAACTGCCGTAGTTCGTGAGCGAGACTTTGCCCAGCCCGCCGCTCGAGCCATCGAGATTCCACACGGCGATCGCGATGCTGTTCGTGCCGTTGGGGTTGAGGATCCCGTTTGGCACCGGGAAGCTGTGCTGCGGCCCCCGGTAGTTGACGTAGTTGCCGACCTGCCAGCCGTTCACGTACAGCAGCGCCCGGTAGTGGCGGGACGGGTCGTCGCTGATCGTCAGCCCGAGCGAGGTGTCCTGCCCCTTCGGCAGGTCGAAGGCGACACTGGTGCGGTACCACGACACACCCGGCGTGGTGTCGGTCGCCGGCAGGGTGACCGGCGTCCAGTTGCCGTCCGGGTAGCCGGGCAGCGACCAGCCGGCCCGTTCACCGTAGAGGCCGCCGGTCGACAGCGGGCCGCGTACCGGGTCGATCATGTTCTCGCCGCCGCGCACGCCCTGCAGCCGCCAGGTGATCGAGGTCAGCGGGGCGCCGATGAGCGCGGCGCTGGTGAGCCCGCGCGCGGCCTTGTTGCCGTTGGTGGAGTTGTAGTCCTCCTCGTGGCCCATGTTCACTGTGAGCACCGAGACGATGTTGTCGCCGTCGAGCTTCAGCGCACCGGCCGGGAAGGTGAAGTTGGCGCTGCCGGTAGTGGAGCTGCCGAGGAAGGTGCCGTTGAGCCAGGCCGAGAAGGCCTGCGCTCCGCCGCCGGAGTCCGACGCAAGGTGGATGCCGGTCTCGTTGCCGCTGGCGCGGAACCGGCCGCGGTACCAGGTGTTGCCGGTGTGGAAACCGTAGTCGTCTGCGTAGAGCACCGGCAGGGTGTTCACCCCGCTGACGCTGTTGGTGGTCATCTTGTCGGCTACTTGCCAGCTGGAGTCGTCGAAGCCCGGCTGCGCCTCCGGTGACTCCTGCTGGTGCTTCCAGTTCGTCAAGTCGGGAAGCGTGATCGGAGCGGCCACCGGTATCGCTCCGGTCAGGCTGCCGGTGCTGGTGGGCTGGGTCTGCACCGGCTTGCCGTTCCAGGTGATGACCGAGGCCGAGGTGAAGACCTCGATGTTCGGGTCGGTGCCGTTGTCGCCGGTGAGCGCGACGGTGCTGCCGTCGTCGCTGCTCACCGCGGTGCGCAGTAGGTGGGTTCCGCGCACCAGCACCGGGCCGGCCGCGGTGTCCTGCTGCCAGAACGTCTCGGCGGTCGCCTTGTCGGCGAGCAGGAGCAGCAGCGGGCGCGAGCCGCCGCCGGAGATCATGACCCGGGTCAGGCCGTCGTGCGTGTAGTTCAGCCGGAGGTCTCCGGTGGCGGGGTCCCATGTCGTGGTCACCGCGCCGCCGATCGCCTGCACGGTTGGCTGTGACGCGTAGCGCAGCACCGTTTCGCCGTCGCTGCCTTGGTCGCCGTAGAGCACCGCGACGTCGTGGTCCCCGATCGTCGCGTTCGTCATGATCTCCGACGTCGAGTACTGCAGCTGCGAGTCGCCGAGCTTGTAGTTGGCGACGATGATGTGCGAGTCGCGGCCGTTCAGGGTGATCGCGGTGCCCGGCTGCTGCGGTACTACCGGGTAGGTGGGATTGGTCGCGGCCGATCCGGTCGGCACGTCGATGGCGTCGACCGACACGTAGTTGTCCGTCGAGCCCGAGCTGTGCGTCCCGTCGACGACGATCTTGAGGGTATGCGGCCCGTCGACGAGCCCGCTCGCGGCGAACAGCACGGCCTGGTTCTGGCTGCCGGACGCGTCGACCGTGGCCTGCTTCGTGCCATCGACGTAGACGTCGGCCAGGCCGTGGTTGCTGGTCTTCGAGCCGATCCAGCGGACCGCGGTTCCGCTGAACGGGACGGTGAGCGAGTCGCCGGCCTGGTTGGAGAACGACTCGGTGTTCTGGTAGTCGCCGCCGGTGTAGCTCTGGTTGGCCACGTGCGACCAGCTGCCCGAGTACTCCAGCGCCGGATCGGTGTCGTCGTAGGTGTAGGTGACGTTCGCGGCGGGCTGGGCGTTGAAGTCGATGGAGATGTGCGTGGTGTCCACCGACGTGGACGTGGAGTTGGCGTGCCGCAGGACGTGGAACTGCGTCCTGGTGTCCGGGTTCATCCGCGCCGTGTCGATGATCGCGGGGTTGTCCGGCGGCGTCACGTTGATCCGGTCGGTCTTGGTCAGCGGCGCGACTGCGTGGGTGAAGTAGCCGATGAGCTTGTCCTCGTAGTACTTCGGGTCGAGCTGGCGGGTCTCGCGGATCGCCGCGCCGTAGTCGTAGGAGGTGTAGTTCTCCGGCTGACCGAGCCAGCCCCAGTTCGTCCCGCCGTAGGTCATGTAGAAGCTCTGCGCGGTCGCTCCGACGGCGATGTTCTGCTTGTAGAACACGTCAGCGAACTGGTCGTTGATCAGCTGCGCGCACTTGTCGTAGCCGGGCCCGCCCCACGGGTCGAACGCGCCGCCCTGGAACTCCGGCGTGTACAGCGGCCGCCCCGCGGGGTGGTCGTAGCTGATGTCCGGGACGCCGTTCCACCTGGTTGGGTTGGAGCAGTTGAAGCCCTGCGGGTACGAGTCCGGGCCGTCGATATCGAGCGCGCCGGCGCCGGAGTTGAAGGTGCCGTTGTTGTTGCCGGTCAGCGGCACGGTGATGCCGTCAGCACGCGCCTTGTCCTCGAGGTGCTGCATGTAGGCGCGGCCCGCGGCCGAGCCCTTGTAGTACTCGTTCTCGACCTGGTAGGCGATCACCGGCCCGGTGCCGTTGGTCAGCTGGTGCCGGGCGAGGATGCGGTCGATCTGCGTCATCCACTCGTCGGAGTACTTGAGGAACTGCGGGTCGGCGCTGCGGTTCGCGCCCGGCTCGGTCGACATCCAGCCGGGCAGGCCGCCGCCGTCGACCTCGGCGTTGATGTAGGGCGCCGGGCGGGCGATCACGTAGATGCCGGCCTCCTGCGCCATGTCGAGCAGCTTGTCCACGTCGCGCACGCCGGTGAAGTCGTAGACGCCCGGCGCCGGCGAGTGGTAGCCCCAGTCGAAATAGATCGATGCCGCGTTGAACCCGGCCGCCTTCATCTTCTGGAAGATGTCGAGCCAGAGGCCAGGGCTCGGCAGACGGAAGTAGTGGAACTCTCCGGACCAGATGTAGGTCCGCTGGCCGTCGATCAGGAACGAGTAGCCGTCGAAGCTGACGGTGTGCGAGGTGCCGGCGGCCGGCGCGGACGAGCCTGGGGCGGCCGGGTGCGCTGCCGCGGGCCGTATCGCCCCCGTGAGCGCGATAACGAGCGCTGACGCGGCGAGCAGCGTGAGCAGCAGGCGCCTGCCTCCGCGCGCTCCGACCGGCTGGCTGACCTGGTTCGTGCGCATGGCGCCTCCGGGTCCAGAACTGCCTCGACATCAACACCAAACATAGTCAGACAGATCCAAACACTAAGACGATCCGACAATCCGTACAAGGGAGGTGGCCATCCCTTATTCGCCCGCATGCCCAGCGGCAGCAGCCCGTCGGCGCCCGTGGCCGGCGCCCCGGCTCGGCCAGCCGCCGATGATCAGGAAGGTGACCGCGCAGACAAGGAAGCTGATCGCGGCCGCATATTCGTAGCTGTTCAGCCGGGCGTGGCGTACTCCTCGGCGCGTGACGAGAGGTAGGCGATCTCGGCGGGTGTCTGGGCGAGTTCGCTGGCCCGCCGGTAGGCCTCTGCGGCGGCGGTGTGACGTCCGAGTCTCGCGAGTGTGTGGCCGCGGGCGGCGTGCCAATGGTGCTGGCGGGCCAGGCCGGGTTCGTCGGCGAGGGCTTCGAGGTGGTCGAGGCCGGCCTGTGGGCCCTCATGCCAGGAGATGGCGATGGCTCGGTTGAGGGCGACGACGGGGGTCGGGGTCAATGCGAACAGCTCGTCGTAGAGCAGGCGCACCTGGCGCCAGTCGGTCTCCTGAGCAGACGGCGCCTCGTCGTGCAACGCGGCGATTGCGGCCTGGACGGACCAGCTGTTGGGCGGGTGGTGGCGTAGGGCCTGTGTTGTCAGCCTGGCGCCCTCGTCGATCATCGAGGTATCCCAGAGGCCGCGGTCCTGGTCTTCCAGCGAGACGGCGATGCGATGGTCGTCGACCCTGGCCTGCCGCCTGGCGTCAGTGAGCAGCATGAGCGCGAGCAGGCCAGTGACCCGGGGCTCGCCGGGCATCAGCCGGTGGAGGATACGGGCGAGTCGGATGGCCTCGTCCACCAGATCGCATCGGACCAGATCGTGGTGGCCGGTGGCCGCGTAGCCCTCGGTGAAGATGAGGTAGACGACGTGCAGAACCAGCCCCAGACGGCCTTCGAGCTCGTCCGGGCCGGGCACGCGGAAGGGGATGCGGCTCTGCTGGATCTTGCGCTTGCCGCGGGTGAGGCGCTGGGCCATGGTCGCCGGCGGGACGAGGAAGGCCTGTGCGATCTCAGCGGTGCTGAGGCCCGCGATGTAGCGCAGGGTGAGCCCGGTCTGCGTGTCCAGGTCGAGAGCGGGGTGACAGCACGCGAACATGAGCTGCAACCGGTCGTCGGGGATGTGCTCGTGCTCTGGGATCGGCTCTGTGCGGCGCGCCGGATCGGCATCGGCGTGCAGAGTGGCGAGCTTCGTGGCCAACGTGGCGTCCCGCCGGATCCGGTCGACGGCCTTGCGCCGAGCCGTGGTCGCCAGCCAGGCCAGCGGCTCGCGCGGGACCCCGGAGCGTGGCCAGGTCTCTACCGCTGCCAGAAGGGCCTCAGCGGTAACCTCCTCGGCGAGATCGAGGTCGCCGAATCGGGCCGCGAGCAGGGCCAGCAGACGGCCGCGCTCCTCTCGGAACACTGCC
>Ga0070706_100001187_pt1 | contig 27899 bp, 39 predicted proteins | sample KBSK5501metaG_FD_65476 | JGI IMG/M metagenome (GOLD analysis project Ga0070706, IMG submission 65476) | Corn, switchgrass and miscanthus rhizosphere microbial communities from Kellogg Biological Station, Michigan, USA - KBS K5-50-1 metaG | ecosystem: Host-associated > Plants > Roots >... | reverse complement strand
GGGCGCACGGTCGGTGCCGGTGCCGTCACCAAGGTCGCGTTGTAGTGAATAAAGGCGGCCCCGTTCCTTCGGGAGCGGGGCCGACCGTCGTAATGTGGGGCCGTTTGAAGCTGACGGCGTCGCAGAGAGAAGAGTGGGCATGGCTACCATCACGAAACAGCGCATCCGTATCCGGCTGAAGGCCTACGACCACCGGATATTGGATCAATCGGCGGCGCAAATCGTGGACACCGCGCAGAATACTGGCGCGCGTGTCTCCGGTCCCGTGCCCCTGCCGACGCACATCGAGAAGTTCACGGTCCTGCGCGGGCCGTTCATCGACAAGGACTCGCGCGAGCAGTTCGAGATCCGCACGCATAAGCGGCTGATCGACATCGTCGAGCCGACGCCGAAGACGGTGGAAGCATTGACGCGGCTGAACCTTCCGGCTGGTGTGGACATCGAGATCAAACTGTAGTTTTTGGCACATTGCCGACGGGCGGCGTCGGCACGAGGGGCGAGACAAGCTCGGACAGGCGCCTGGGTTGCGCCGCGTGCCTATCGATCCTAGCGATACGTGGGCACGTCCCCACCATCCGCACAGCGCGGACGTGGATGGGGCAACGAGCGGCTGGCGCCTCGTGATGCGCGCCGTGGGAGAGAGTCACATGTTGAGTGGACTATTGGGCCGCAAGGTGGGCATGACCCAGGTCTTCGGCCCGAACGGCAGCGCAGTCCCTGTAACGGTCATCGAAGCCGGACCCTGCACGATTACGCAGGTGAAGACGGCGGCGACCGATGGGTACGAAGCGGTGCAGCTCGGCTTTGGCGCCGCCAAGCTGAAGAACACAACGCGGCCGATCCTTGGCCACCTGGGGCATTCGCTGCCCCAGACGCCGAGCCAGCGCCGCCGGCAGCAGCAAACGCAGGCCAAGGCCCGGCAAGAAGCGCGCAAGAAGGCCGCGAAGGCCGACGAGAGCGCGGCGGCAACGGAGACTGAGGCGGACGAGGCCGAGGCCACCGAGGCCACCGGCGCCAAGACGGCACGCAGCGTCAGCGCCAAGCGGCGGCGGGGCGCCAGCCAGGCGCTCGGCCCTTTCGCGGTACTGCGCGAGGTGAAGCTGGTCGGCGACGATTCGGTGGCCGTCGGGCAGACGGTGGATGCGGCGATGTTCCAGCTCGGCGAGCGTGTGGACGTCATCGGCACCTCCAAGGGCAAGGGCTTCGCAGGCGTGATGAAGCGCCACGGCTTCCGTGGCGGGCCACGCACGCACGGACAAAGTGACCGCGCGCGCGCTCCCGGCTCCATCGGCCCCGGCACCACGCCAGGGCGCGTGTACAAGGGCACGCGCATGGCAGGGCGCATGGGCAACGACCGTGTCACGATCAAGGCGCTGGAAGTGATCCAGGCCGATCCCGAGCGGAATCTGCTGGTCGTGAAGGGCTCTGTGCCCGGACCGAACGGCGGCCTAGTGATGATTCGCAAGGGTGCGGAGCAGCTTGCGCTCGCCGAGCGCACCAGCGCGGCCGGCGCCGCCAAGTCGCGCGGGTAGCGGGAGGAGAAGACGAAGATGCCCTCTGCGAATGTCTATAACATGGACGGCGACGTCGTCCGTGCGGAAGAGCTCGACGGCTATGTCTTCGGCGCGCCCGTCAACACGGCGGTGCTGCACCAGGTCGTGACGGCCCAGCTCACCAACCGCCGCCAGGGTAACGCGAGTACGAAGACGCGCGCCGACGTGAGTGGTGGCAATAAGAAGCCCTATCGCCAGAAGGGGACGGGCCACGCCCGCCAGGGCTCGACACGCGCGCCGCAGTATCGCGGCGGCGGTGTGGTCTTCGGCCCGCACCCGCACGCGTACGAGCGCAAGATCCCGCGCAAGATGGCGCGCCTGGCGCTGCGGTCCGCGTTGTCGGATAAGGCGGCCAACGGGCGCATCCTGCTGATGGAGGGGCTCACCTTCGAGGAGCCACGCACCAAAGACATGGAGGCGCTGCTGGCGAAGCTGCCGCTCGAGCGCCACGTGTTGCTGCTGATGCCGGAGCGCGACGAGAATGTCATCCTCTCGTCCCGCAATATTCACCGCATCAAGCTCGGCCATGTGTCATCCATCAACGTCGTCGAGCTGTTGAAATACGATCATTTGATGATGCCGCCGGCGACTGTCGAGCGCATCGTCGAGATGTTCGGCCAGGAAGCGGACGACCGCATCCAGCTGAAGCGCCACCCACGGGTGGTGTGGCGACGCCAGCAGCGGCGCGGCGCCACGGCCGCAGCCGCGGCCGCGGCCAGCACGACGCCTGAGGCATCCGCGACAACTGCGACACCTGAGCCACCTGCCGAGGCTGAGCCGGCCGAGCCGAAGGCCGAGAGCGGCACGAAGCCGAGCGCGACGCGCCGCCGGAGCCGGAGCCAGGAGGAGTAAGCCATGGAGATCACTGAGGTTATCCGGCACGGATTGATCACCGAAAAAAGCGTGGACATGCAACACACGAAGCGTGAGGGTGGCCATCGCGATGGCGAGACTGTGCCGCGCTACGCCTTCAAGGTGGCGCTGGAAGCGAATAAGTACGAGATCAAGGCAGCGGTCGAGGCGATGTTTCCTGGCAAGAAGGTGGTCAAGGTGAACACCATGCGCTTGCCGGGTAAGGCGCGCACACTGCGCACCCGCAAGGGCGTGTTCACGAAAGAGGCGCGTCCGTGGAAGAAGGCCATCGTCACACTCGCCGATGGTCAGGTCATCGAAAATATGCAGGCTTAGGCCGGGGAGATCGCCAGCAATGCCTATTCGCATGTACCGGCCGACGTCCCCGGGACGTCGCGGGATGTCGGTCTCGACCTTCGAGGAGATCACGCGCTCGAAGCCCGAGCGCTCGCTGGTCGAGAAGAAAATCTCGAAGGCTGGGCGCAACAATCAGGGCCGCATCACCGCCCGCCACCGCGGCGGCGGCGTCAAGCGGCGCTATCGCATCATCGACTTCAAACGCAACAAGCCGGGTGTGCCGGCCAAGGTCTTCTCCATCGAGTATGACCCGAACCGCTCGGCGCGCATCGCGCTGCTGCACTATGTGGACGGCGAGAAGCGCTATATCATCGCGCCCAACGGCCTCAAGGTCGGTGACCGCGTGATGAGCGGGCCGGAGGCGGAGATTCGGGTCGGCAACGCGCTGCCGCTGCGGCACATGCCGACCGGCACGGTGATTCACAACATCGAGCTGAATAAGGGCCGCGGCGGCCAGCTCGTCCGCAGTGCGGGCGGCGCGGCGCAGCTGATGGCCAAAGACGGCGACTATGCGCAGATTCGCTTGCCGTCCGGCGAGCAGCGGCTCGTGCATCTGGATTGCATGGCCACCATCGGCCAGGTCGGCAATCTCGACCACGAGAATGTGACGATCGGCAAAGCTGGTCGCTCACGCTACCTCGGCCGCCGGCCGCACGTGCGCGGCTCGGTGATGAATCCAGTGGATCACCCGCATGGTGGTGGTGAGGGGCGCGCGCCGATCGGCGGCCAGCCGCAGACGCCCTGGGGCAAGCCGGCCATGGGCTATCGCACCCGACACAACAAGCGGACCGATAAGTTTATCGTTCGCCGTCGCAACGCCGGTAGGGGCCGGTAATCGCTAGCAGGAGCAAACACAATGTCGCGTTCGACCAAGAAAGGCCCCTACATCCATCCCTCCCTGCTCAAGAAGGTGCAGGGCATGGTGCGGGGCGGAGACAAGCGCGTGATCAAGACCTGGTCGCGCGCCTCCACCGTAATCCCGCAGATGGTGGGCCTCACCATCGGCGTTCACAATGGCAAGCAGCACGTGCCGATCTACATCACTGAGAACATGGTCGGCCATAAGTTGGGTGAGTTCGCTCCCACTCGCACCTTCCGCGGACACGCGGGCGGCCGGAGCGAGCGCACGACCAGCGTCCGCTAGCGAGGAAAGACGATGCAGACACGGGCCATTGCCAAAAATGTCGGTCATCCGCCTCGCAAAGTGCGGCGCGTGACGGATGCGATTAAAGGGCGCCGCGTGAGCGAGGCGCTGGCGATCTTGAAGTTCTTGCCGAATATGCCGGCGCGCGCCGTCTACAAGGTGGTCGCCTCGGCGGCCGCCAACGCGGAGAACAATTACACCATGGACCCAGACGAGCTCTGGGTCATCAACGCCATCGCGGACGAGGCGCCGTCGATCAAGCGCATCCGCGCCCGCCCGCACGGTCGCTCATCGCGCATTATCCGGCGCAGCACGCATATCACCATTTTAGTGTCCGATGATCCCGCCGACGTGCCGAACAGTATTCGGCGGCATCGCTAGCTGGGAGCAAGGGAGGTATTTGTTTGGGACATAAAGTCAATCCAACCGGCTTCCGGCTGGGAGTCATTAAAGGCTGGGAATCGCGCTGGTTCGCCAACCGGAATTACAAAGATCTCGTGTACGAGGATGTGCAGCTGCGCGACCTGATTCGCCGGCGGCTCGCCAATGCCTCGGTCGCACGGGTCGAGATCGAGCGGGTGGCGGGCACGCAGATCAGCATCTCGATTCACACCGCCAAGCCGGGCATCGTGATCGGCAAGAGCGGCGAGAGTGTCGAGCGGCTGCGCCAGGCGCTCGAGGACAAGGCGCGCAAGAAGGTGCGCCTCTCGATCCTGGAGATCCGCAATCCGGAGGTGGACGCGACGCTGGTCGCGCGCAGCATCGCCGAGCAGCTCGAGAAGCGCGTCTCCTTCCGCCGAGCCATGAAGCAGGCGGTACAGAAGTCGATGCGCCAGGGCGCCAAGGGCATCAAGGTGATCGTCTCCGGCCGCCTCGGTGGGGCGGAGATCGCCCGCACGGAGAAAGAGGTCGAGGGGAGCGTGCCGCTGCAGACGCTGCGCGCGAACATCGACTACGGCCTGTCCGAGGCGCACACGACCTTCGGCGTCATCGGCGTGAAGGTCTGGATCTATCACGGCGATGTGCTGCCCGAGCGGCAGCGCGAACAGGGCCTGGACGCGGCGCGCGCCACAGTTCCCGCGCCGCCCCAGGGCGAGCGCGGTGGCCGTGACCGCGACCGTGATCGCGGCGAGCGTGGTGGCGGTGGGGGCCGCGGCGGCGAGCGTGGTGGCGGTGGGGGCCGCGGCGGCGAGCGTGGTGGCGGTGACCGTGCGCCGCGGCGCGCGCCGGCTGCTGGCGCGCCTGCAAGTGACCGCGGGCCGCGGGCCGCGCGCACCGGAGCGGCGGCGGCTGGAACAGGCGCCGCCCGTGGCACGCCACGCGCCACGCGTGAGCCGGAGCCACAGCCGAGCGGCGAGATCACGCCGAGCGAAGGCCCGAACCTTCCCGCCAGCGGCCCCGTGAGCCCGGCGCCGGCGGCGCACGAGTTCCCGGCGGCGGAGTCGAATGAGCCGGGTACGGCGCCCGAGTCGGAGACCCGGCCAGAGCCGGCGCCACGCGCGGCCGAGGAGCCGCAGCAGGAGGAGTAGTCGCGCAGGGGGCGCCGCACGCGCCGCGCCCGTTGCTCGCATAGTGACGGCTGGTCTTGGGTTGTCCTCGTCTCGTTCGTGTGCGGACCGCACGGCGCAAGCGGACGAGCGGGCGAGGGGACGGCAGCGACCGGCCGACTGGAGCACTTGCCATGTTGTTGGCACCGAGACGAACGAAATATCGCAAGCAGCATCGCGGGCGCATGCGCGGCGCGGCGCATCGCGGCAACACCATCGCCTTCGGCGATTTTGCCTTGCAGGCAATGGAGCCGATCTGGCTTGAGGCGCGCCAGATCGAGGCCGCGCGTATCGCGATGAACCGCTATATCAAGCGTGGCGGCAAAGTCTGGATTCGCGTCTTCCCAGACAAGCCTGTCTCGGCCAAGCCGGCCGAGACACGCATGGGCTCCGGCAAGGGTGCACCGGATCACTGGGTGGCCGTCGTCAAGCCGGGGCGCATCATCTTCGAGCTGGGCGGCGTGCGTGAGGAAGTCGCCAAAGAGGCGATGCGGCTGGCAGCCAACAAGCTGCCGATCGCGACCAAGTTCCTCGTCAAACAGGAGGCCGAAGGTGTCGAAGCTTAACGAGCGGCGGCGCGAGATTCGCGCGATGGACATGGCCGCGGCACAGGAAGAGCTCCAGACGCTGCGACGCCACCTGTTCGATCTGCGCTTCCAAAAGGAGCGCGGCGAGGTCAAAGACAATCGCCAGTTCGCGCACACGAAGAAAGATATTGCCCGGCTGATGCAGCACTTAGGCGAACTGAACGTGGCGGCGGAACTGGGCGCTGAGGGTGCACTGCCCGACGAGACGGCGAGCGAGGAATAATGGATGGCTACTAAGACGACACCCGCCGACACGACGGCAGATCAGCCGACGGCAGATCAGCCGACGGCAGATCAGCCGACGGCAGATCAACCGGTCGAGCGCAGGCACCGCCGCCAGCAAAAGCTGGGGAAGGTCGTCAGCGACAAGATGCAGAAGACGATCGTCGTCGCCGTCGAGTCGCTGAAGCGCGACCGCATTTACAAGCGGACGTACAAGTACACGAATAAGTTCAAGGCGCACGACGAGCACAACAGCGCGCGCATCGGCGACGTGGTGCGCATCGAAGAGACGCGCCCGCTCTCCAAAGAGAAGCGCTGGCGTCTGGTGGAAATCGTGCAGCGCGCGGTGCAGGTGATTCCCGTCGAAAAGGCGGTCCAGCAGCTGGATCCGCACCTTGGCGCGGACACGGAAGCGGACGAGGAGCGCTAGCATGATCCAGGTTCAAACCCGACTCAAGGTGGCCGACAACACCGGCGCCAAAGAGATCATGTGCATCCGCATTCTGGGCGGCTCCGCCAAGAAGTACGCCGGAGTCGGCGACATCATCAAGGCGTCCGTCAAGCAGGCGCAGCCGAACGCCGCCGTTAAGAAGGGTGAAGTGGTGACCGCCGTCGTCGTGCGTGTCGCCAAGGAATATGGGCGGCCAGACGGCAGCCATATCCGCTTCGACGACAATGCCGCGGTTATCATCTCCGCCGGCAATAATCCACGCGGCACACGTATCTTCGGGCCGGTTGCCCGCGAGCTGCGTGACCGCAATTTCATGCGAATCATCTCGCTCGCCCCCGAAGTGCTCTAGCACGGCGGGCGCGACCCGTGCTGGCCGCAGAGCGGCGGGGCGGGTTGATGAGTGGGCGGCCAAAGGGCAAGGGAAGAAGAGAAGAGGCAGTATGGCAACGAACGAGCGCGAGCGCAAGCCCCTGCACCTGGCCAAGCTGCACGTGCATAAGGGTGACAAGGTCCTGGTGATTGCGGGCAAAGACCGCGGCAAGACCGCCACCGTGCAGCGTGCGATGCCGCGCGAGAACAAAGTGATCGTCGAGGGCATCAACATCGCCAAGAAGCATGTGCGCGCGGGTCGGGGCTTGCAGGCAGGTATCATCGAGAAGCCGATGCCGCTGCATGCCTCCAATGTGATGGTGGTCTGCACCGAATGTGGCGAGCCGACACGCATCGCCCGCGAGCGCGTTCCCATGGGAACCGACCAGAAGCTGCGGACGCGCCGCGTCTGCAAGAAGTGCGGCAAGCCGATTGCCGAGCATACGAGGGATTAAGCAGTGGCTACGACGACACCCAGACTGCAAGAGAAATATCAGAATGAGGTGGTGCCAGCCCTGCGCAAGGAGTTCGGCTACACCAACCCGATGCAGGTGCCGATGCCGGCCAAGGTCGTCATCAACATCGGCATGGGGGAGGCGATCGCCAACGCCAAGGCCATGGATAACGCCGTGCGCGACCTCACCGACATTACGGGACAGCGCCCCGTCGTGACCCGCGCCAAGCGCTCCGTCGCCGCGTTCAAGCTGCGGCAGGGCATGCAAATCGGCTGCATGGTGACGTTGCGCGGCCGCCGCATGTACGACTTCCTGGACAAGCTCATAAACGTGGCGCTGCCACGCCTGCGCGACTTCCAGGGCGTCTCGGCGGACTCATTCGACGGGCGAGGCAACTATACGCTCGGCCTGCGCGAGCAGCTGGTCTTTCCCGAAATCGATTACGACAAAATTGACAAGGTGCGTGGCATGGAAATCTCGATCGTGACCACCGCGCGCACCGACGAAGAGGGACGCCGCCTGCTCGCGCTGATGGGCATGCCGTTCCGCACCAAGTAAACGAGTAGTTGTTCGCAGTTCATAGAAATTGTTCCGCGCGAGGCGGGACACAGGGCCCGGAAACCGGCGACGAGCGCCGAAGCCCGGTCCTTCGCCCTGGAGGGGGCAACAATGGCAAAAACTTCAATGATCGTCAAATCCCGGCGCAAGCCGAAGTACGCCGTGCAGCAGCACAACCGCTGCAACATCTGCGGCCGGCCGCGCGGCTACATCCGCAAGTTCGGGCTGTGCCGCATCTGCTTCCGCGAGCGCGCCGTGCGCGGCGAGCTGCCGGGCGTCACCAAGTCGAGCTGGTAGGGCGAGCGACGTAAGGGGTTTGCGATGAACATGACTGATCCCATCGCGGATATGCTCACGCGCATCCGCAACGCGATCATGGCTCGCCATACTCGCGTGCTGATTCCGGCCTCGAAAATGAAGATCGCGATCGCGCGCATCCTCAAAGAGGAAGGGTATGTTCGCGACTTCGAGCTGCTGCAGGATAATCCGCAGGGAACGCTCCGCATCACGCTGCGCTATGTGGACCGGCGCCCGGTGCTGACGCAGCTCAAGCGCATCAGCAAGCCAGGGCTGCGCGTGTATACACGGCGCGAGTCCATCCCGCGGGTGCGCGGCGGCCTCGGCACGGCGATCATTTCCACGCCGCAGGGGCTGATGTCCGGCCGCAAGGCCTATCAACTCGGGCTGGGCGGCGAAGTCGTCTGCTACGTCTGGTAGGAGGTGCACGTATGTCGCGTATCGGTCGCGTGCCGATTCCAGTGCCCGCCGGGGTCAAGGTGGAGCTGGCGAAAGGGAATGTCGTCACCGTCACCGGCCCGAAGGGCACGCTTACCCAGACACTGCCAGCGGTGATGACCATCCAACAGGAAGACGGCACAATTACTGTGAGCCGCCCGGACGACAGCGGCACCATGCGGGCGCTGCATGGCCTTTCGCGCACGCTGCTCGCGAATATGGTGCAGGGCGTGAAGGACGGCTTTTCCAAGTCGCTGGAGCTGCAAGGCGTCGGCTACCGTGTAGCCAAGGTCGGTGAGAATCTCGTCTTCCAGGTTGGCTACTCGCATCCGGTACAGGTCAACCCGCCGGCCGGCATCAGCTTTACCACTGAGAGCAACACGCGCGTCAGTGTCAGCGGCATTGACAAGCAGCTCGTCGGACAGGTGGCGGCGAATATCCGCTCTATCCGCAAGCCGGAGCCGTACAAAGGCAAGGGTATTCGTTACGCCGGTGAGGTGATCCGCATGAAGGCGGGCAAGGCCGGCAAGGTCGGTAAGAAGAAGTAGCAACTAGCGCGCCGGCACGTCCGGTGCGCCGCGCCGTGGCACAGTGGGACGTAGTGCCGACCACGTCCCACATAGGAGTCATTTCCCGGGCGGCGTGTGGCGCATCGGACCGGCGTCGTGACGCGTGATGGTGGAGAGATTGAGATGATCAAGAAACAGTACGCAAATCAGGCGCGCCTGCGGCGGCACCAGCGCGTGCGCAAGAAGGTGGCCGGCACCGCGGCACGACCGCGCCTGTCGGTCTTCCGCAGCGCCACCCACATCTACGCGCAGGTGATCAACGACGAGCAGGGCGGCACGCTGCTGGCGGCGTCCTCGCGCGATGCCGACATCGCCAACCTAGCCAAGGGCGCCGCGAGTCTGCCCGCTGGCGACGAGGCGGCGGCGGCGATCAAGGGCCTCACCGACAACCGGCTGGTACGCCAGGCGTGGCTGGTCGGGCTGCTGATCGCGCAGCGCGCCAAGGCGCAGGGCATCGAAAAGGTCGTCTTCGACCGCGGTGGCTATATCTATCATGGGCGCGTCGCCGCGCTGGCTGAGGGCGCTCGCAAGGGCGGTCTGGACTTCTAGGTCCGAGGAAGAACATGCCGAAGATTGATGCAAACAGGCTGAACCTGGAGGAGACCGTCGTCCAGATTGCCCGTGTCTCGAAGGTGGTAAAGGGCGGCCGGCGCTTCAGCTATCGTGCGCTGGTCGTCGTTGGCGACCGCAATGGGCATGCCGGCGTCGGCCTGGGCAAGGCCGGCGAGGTGCCTGATGCCATCAAGAAGGGCGTCGAGGACGCCAAGAAACATCTCGTCGAGGTGCCGCTGGTCGGCACGACGATTCCGTTCCAGGTGACGCGCAACTTCTCCGCGTCCGAGGTGATGCTCAAGCCCGCCGCGCCCGGCACCGGGGTCATCGCCGGTGGCGCGGTGCGCGCCGTGGTCGAGGCCGCCGGCATTCGCGACATCCTGACGAAGTCGCTCGGCAGCTCGAATTCGCTGAACACCGTGCTCGCCACCTTCGAGTGCCTGCGCGAGCTGCGCGCCTTCGAGTCCGAAGCTGGCCGGCGCGGCCGCAGCGTGGCGGACCTCGTCGGCGCCCGGCGTGCCGGCCAGATCGCCGCCGCTGTGGCGGAGGCGGCAGCCTTCGCGCCGCCCGAGCGGGAAGACCGCGAGGACCGTGGCGGTCGTGGCGATCGGGGAGGCCGTGGCGGCCGGGGCGGTGGCGATCGTGGTGGTCCAGGCGGCCCTGGTGGGCCAGGTGGCCCCGGTCGTGGCCCAGGCGGCCCTCGCCGAGGGCCGGGCGGCTCCCGGCGCTAGCCCAGCTGCCGCAGAAAGCAAGCGGAATGACCTTGGAGAAGGCGCTAGTCGCACGCCGCGTCAGGTGCTACAATGGGCGCGTGGAGTGAGAGACCATGGCAAAGCTTCGTATCACATATATCAAGAGCTCCATCGGATACAACCAGAAGCAGAAGGCGACCGTCGAGGCGCTGGGCCTGCGCAAGTTGCATCAGGTGGTGGTCCATGCCGATTCCTCGGTGATTCGGGGGATGGTGAATAAGGTGTCGCATCTGGTGCGGGTAGAGGAGGTGGCGGAATGAGGCTTTCCGACTTACGCCCAGCTCCTGGCTCGCGCCAAAAGAGCAAGCGGGTGGGCCGTGGGCACGGCTCGGGGCGTGTCAAGACCTCGGGCCGCGGTCAGAAGGGCCAGAAGGCGCGCACCGGCGGGCAAATCCCGGCGTATTTCGAAGGCGGACAGAACCGCTTCTCGCAGCGCATGCCTTATCTGAGCGGCTTCAAGAATCCGTTCCGCAAGGAATATGTCATCGTCGATCTGACCGATCTCAAGCTCTTCGCGGCCGGAGAGACCGTCTCGGGAGAGACGCTCGCTGCCAAGGGCTTGATTCGTCCGCGCCAGGCGAGGGGCCTGCTCAAGGTGCTGGGAAACGGCGCCATTGATCGAGCGCTCACCGTCTCGGCGCATAAAGTTTCGGCGTCGGCACGGGCGCAGATCGAGGCCGCGGGCGGCAGCATCTCGCTGATCGAGATGAAGACCTACCCGAAGACCAAGCGCTCGAAGACGCCACAGGAGCCCGGAACGCCGGGCGCGCCCAACGCCAGGCCGGCCTAGGCGGCTGTGCCGCACTGCTCGCCTTTGCAACGGCGCGCTGGCGAGCGGGGCGTCGGTGGCGCAGGGCGCACACTGAGCTGAGCGCCGGGGAGCGATTCTCGGCGCCGCCCACGGGCTCTCAGCAGCATTCTCTAAATAGCAAAGGCTTTTAACGGAGGCGAGCATGTTGAACCGATTGCGCAGCATATGGACGATCGGGGATCTGCGCAATAAGATCCTGTTCACGATCGCGATGCTGCTGATCTTCCGGGTGATGGCGTACATTCCCGTGCCCGGCATCGACCCAAGCTCGCTGAGCAAGTTCCTGAACAGCTCGAGCAATAAGAATCTCAATCAGCTTTTCGGCCTGCTCGATGTATTCTCTGGTGGCTCGCTCAAGACCTTTTCCGTCGTCTCGATGGGCCTCTATCCCTACATCACCGCCAGCATCGTCATGCAGCTGCTGCAGCCAATCGTGCCCCGCCTAGACGCGCTCTCGCGTGAGGGCGAGTCTGGGCGCAATCGCCTGGCGCAGATCACGCGCTATATCGCGGTGCCGCTGGCGCTGTTGCAGGCGTTCAGCCAGATGGCTTTGCTGGTGAATCTCGGCGTCATCAATGCCGCGCAGTTCAATCTCTTCAATGGCGCGACGTTCCTGCCGACCTTCTCGACCCTGCTCACCCTCACCGCCGGCACGATGTTCCTCGTCTGGCTGGGTGAGCTGATTACCGAGAACGGCATCGGCAACGGCATCTCGCTGATCATTTTCGCCAATATCATGGTCGGCATTCCGCAAACCATTGGCTCCGCGCTGGTCAGCACCAGCAGCACCGGCGGCAGCACCAGCAACGGTGGCCTCGTCACGCTGGCCGCCATCGTCGCCCTCGGCCTGGCCATGACCTTCGCAATGGTCTTCGTCTATCAGGCGCAGCGCCGCGTGCCAGTGCAGTATCCGACCAAGCGCCGCTTCCTATCGGGCGTGCGCTCCGGCCAGCAGACGACGTACATTCCGCTCCAGGTCAATAGCGCGGGTATGATTCCGCTGATCTTCGCCAGCTCGATCTTGCTGCTGCCGACGGTGCTGGCCAACTTCCTGACGTACAGCACGAACAAGGGCCTCTCGAACTTTTTCAACAACTGGCGGCTCTGGCTCGACTCGTCGAACTGGTATTACTGGCTGATCTATGGCGTCCTGGTGGCGATGTTCACCTTCTTCTACGCGACGGTCATCTGGCAGCAGCAGAATATGGCCGACAATTTGCAGAAGCAGGGGGCATTCATTCCCGGCATTCGGCCGGGCCTGCCAACCGAGATTCATCTGAGTAAGATTCTGCACCGCATCACCTTCGGCGGTGCCATATTCCTGGGCGTCGTGGCGGTGGCGCCGGCCTTCCTGGGGCGGGCAGGAGGCCAGCAAGTGCTGCAGGCGGCCTCGTTATTGATCGTGGTAGGCGTCGTGTTAGACACCATCAAGCAGCTTGAAGCGCAGATGGTTATGCGCAACTATTCGGGCTTCCTGAGCTAGCGCACGCCGCGCGGCGACAGGCGCATCGCCGCGCTCATCCCTCGCGGACTTACTCGAAGGCATCATGGTGTACGGTCGAATGGGCGGCTTTGGCGGCCCACTCGGCCGCCGTATGTTCGCTGCCGGCGCTCCTCTTGTGAGGGCCACGATGTGTGTGTAGAGCGACTGGAAACGGTCCGGGGTGGCCCTGAGGCGAGCCACCGTCGCGCGCAACGCGAGCCTCAATGACCGCACGCTACAATGGGGTGGCGGGCTTGCCCTCGGCACTAGGTTAGGGTGACGAGAACACGCGGAGGACACGATGAACCTGATTTTGATCGGCGCACAGGGCAGTGGCAAAGGCACACAGGCACAGTTGTTGGCGGATGAGTTACGTCTCAAGCCCACCGCGAGTGGCGAGCTGCTGCGCGCCGCAATCGCGAAGGGGACGCCGGCCGGCAAAGCCGCCCAGCCGTACTACGATCGCGGCGATCTCGTTCCCGATGAGATCGTCGTGCAGATGATCCTCGAAGACTTGGAAAATCTCGACGGCGCGCACGGCATTATACTCGACGGCTTCCCACGCACGATCCCCCAAGCGCGCGCGCTGGATCAGCGGCTGTCCGAGCGCGGCCAACGCATTGACTACGTCATCTATCTGGACGTGCCGAAGGACATCCTGGCGGAGCGGCTTGCGGGCCGCTACGTCTGCACCGCGTATGGCCATGTCTGGAACATCCGCACCCGGCCGACCCGCGTGCCAGGCATCTGCGACTACGATCACAGCCCACTCGTCCAGCGCTCAGACGACACTCCCGAGAAAATCGCGCGCCGGCTGGATATCTTCTTCCACGAGACGATTCACCTGCTGGACTATTACCGTTCGCAGGGCAAGCTGATTCGCGTGGACGGCACGCGGAGCGTCGAAGATGTCAACCGCGCGATTCTCGCCACGCTCCTGCCGCACGGTGTCGCCCCCTCGCCGCAGGACGAGCAGGGCGCTGGCAATTAGGCGGAAAGACGGGAACGAGTGACCATGGCCATTGCCTATCGCAGCCGAACGGAGATCGAGGGCATACGCCGCGCCGCTCGCACCGTGATGGAGATCCTCGCGCTCCTGCGCGACGCCGTGCATACTGGAGTGACCACCGGCGAGCTGGATGCACTGGCGCGCGCGGAGCTGGCGCGGCGCGGCGCCAGCTCCAACTTCGCCGGCTACACGCCTATCAAGGGCGTGCCGCCGTTTCCTGGCGTGATCTGCGCCTCCGTCAATGAAGAGGTGGTGCACGGCATTCCCGGCCCGCGTGTCCTCGCCCAGGGCGACATCGTCGCGCTGGACTTCGGCGCGGTGCTGGATGGCTGGCATGGCGATTCCGCGATCACGGTGGCGGTTGGTCAGGTCGCCCCAGCGGTAGATCGACTGCTCACCGTGACCCAGGAGGCGTTGCGTCGCGGCATCGCGGCGGCGCAGCCCGGCAAGCGCGTCTTCGACATCAGCCGCGCCATCCAGTCCTATGTCGAGGGCGAGGGATGCTCGCTGGTGCGTGGCTACGGCGGGCATGGGATCGGGCGCAGCTTGCATGAAGAACCCTCGGTGCCGAACGTCGTCGAGCCAGGGCAACCCAATCCTCTGCTGCGGCCGGGTATGGTGGTGTGCATCGAGCCGATGGTCAGCGCCGGCCGTCCACGCGTGCGCGAGCGCAACGACCGCTGGACGGTGGTGACGGCGGATGGGAGTCTGGCGGCGCACTTCGAGCACATGGTCGCGATCACCGCGGATGCGCCGGAGGTGTTGACCCAGTTGTGAGGCGCGCGACACCTCTTCCCCGTGCTCCGCGCGGGCGGGCGCAGCGGGGGAGGGAAATGTGCTGAGAAATTGGCACTTGCGATAGCCGCGATAAGGTGCTATACTTGCAAGTTGGCTGCACCTTTTTCTCTGCAGGCATATGTCGCTGCCCTCCGCACGGCAGGGCAGTGCGCCGCAGGACGCGATTGTCGGGCTCCCAGGCCTATCGTCGGGCTCCCAGGCCTATCGTCGGGCTCCCAGGCCTGGCGAACGTGGATGTATCAAGGTGTGCCATACACAGAAAGGATCCTATGGCCAAGCGCGATGCGATTGAAGTTGAGGGCACGGTGACGGAGTCACTGCCCAACGCGATGTTCCGCGTGTTGCTGGCCGACGGCGAGCATACCGTGCTGGCGCATCTCTCGGGGAAAGTACGCATGAACTTCGTGCGTATCGTACCGGGAGACAAGGTGCGGGTAGAGCTGACGCCGTACGACCTGAGCAAAGGGCGCATTACCTGGCGGAATCGCACGTAACCACGCGCCGGACTGGGTGCGTATGTGAGCGCCGAATAGCCTGAAAAGGGCAGGCGCGCTGCCCAGGGGCCGCGTTGTTCGCTTCAACGAAGGTAACTTCTTTGTGTCGCGTGCCAGGGATGAGGGACGCATGTCGTGCTCAGCACGCATGCGGAGATACACGGCGACCCCATCCGCTCGCCAATGCCGGTGAGCGGCGACAGAGACCAGCAAGAGGATGCGCGGACGACGAGTCTGGCAGCGAGTAGAGGAGTGGTAGGAACGTGAAAGTGCGAGCGTCGGTGAAACCGCGCTGCGAATACTGCAAGGTGATCCGTCGCGAGCGAGTCGTGATGGTCATCTGTAAGAAAGATCCCAAGCACAAGCAGCGCCAGGGGTAACGGCCCCGATCAGGCCAAGGCCAGTGTCGCCCAGGCCCTTCAGCACGGCACGAGGGGTCTGGGTAACTGTCTGTTAGGCGCAGACACAGGCAGTAGCGACGGCAGCGACGGTAGCGAGCGAGAAGCTTGGAAACGAGAAGCGAGGAGGATCTGGCGCATGGCCAGAATCGCCGGGGTCGACATTCCCCGCGAAAAGCGCGTCGAAATCGCGCTGACCTATATCTATGGCATCGGCCTCACCACCAGCCAGAAGGTTCTCACCGCGACGCGCATTGATCCAGATACGCGGGTGAAGAATCTAACGGAGGAAGAGACCGCGCGTTTACGCGAGTACATTGACCGCAACCCCGACATTCAGGTCGAGGGCGATCTGCGGCGCATCGTAGACTTGAACATCAAGCGGCTGATGGAGATCAACTGCTATCGCGGTATTCGCCATCGCCGCAACCTGCCCGTGCACGGCCAGCGCACCCGCACCAACGCGCGCACGCGCCGCGGCGCCAAGAAGACTGTGGCTGGCAAGAAGAAGGCGACGAAGAAGTAGCGCCGCGAGGCGCGGCAGAGGCGTGGCGCACGGAGCGATCGGTGCGCGGCGCGTGAGGAGGACTCAGCAAGCATGGCGGAAAAGGCTCCCAGGCGACCAGTGGGGCGACAGCGCCGGCGCGAGCGGAAATCGGTGCCGCGCGGCCGGGCGTATGTCAAGGCGACCTTCAACAATACATTGGTGACGATCAGCGACCCGAATGGCAATGTGCTCTCGTGGAGCACGGCCGGCGCGTCGAACTTCAAGGGCTCGCGCAAGAGCACGCCCTACGCCGCCCAGGTGACGGCGGAGACGGCGGCGCGCAAGGCGATGGAGCACGGCGTGCGCCAGGTCGAGGTGTACGTGAGGGGTCCCGGCTCTGGTCGTGAGGCAGCTATCCGCGCTCTGCAAACGGCTGGCTTGCAGGTCGTCTCGATTACCGATGTGACGCCGATCCCGCACAATGGCTGCCGCCCACCTAAGCGCCGCCGGGTCTAGTAGCGGCTCGCGGCACTGCGCGACAGTGTTCGTAGTTGTTCTGTGGATTGATCGATCATTCATTCTTGACGCACGCGTAACGATGTGGAGTGCGTGCTTGCGGGGCGCCATCTCCGTCCTAGATGGTCGGGGCGCCGGCTTGGCCGGCACTTCGGGCTCGTGTATAGCCCACGAGCTTTCGTCCCTTGCTCCACGCGTCGCGGCACCGCGATACCGGCGTGTATCGCAAAACGACGGGCGACCGGGGAACGCACCGGGTCTGGAGCCGCTGCGGCTGGCGGCCAGGATCTCTGGGCGATTCGCGGAGCCGAGCACGAGCAACACAGCACTCCTGAGGAGGACGAATCACAGCACATGGCTCGATATACTGGTCCCGTCTGCAAACTGTGCAGGCGTGAAGGCAGAAAATTATTCCTGAAGGGCGAGCGCTGCATGAGCGCCAAGTGCGCCATCGAGCGGCGCAACACGCGCCCCGGTCAGCACGGCGCCGCGCGCGTCCGCAAGATGTCTGGCCGCGGCTTGCAGCTGCGCGAGAAGCAGAAGGTGCGCCGCACCTATGGCATGCTCGAGCGTCAGTTCCGTGGCTTTTTCACAAAGGCGGCGCGTCAGCCTGGCAAGACCGCCGACACACTCTTCCAGATGCTCGAGATGCGCCTGGACAATGTTGTCTATCGCCTTGGCTTCGCAGACTCGCGCGCGCAGGCGCGCCAGCTCGTGACGCACGGCCATTTCCAAGTCAACGGCCGCAAGACCGACATTCCCTCGTATCTCTGCAAGGCAGGCGACGAGATTGTCGTGCGCGAGCGCAGCCGCAACCTCCAGTACTTCAAAGATCGCACCCTGGTGCTCAACCAGCGCGGCGTGCCGGCCTGGCTCCGCCTGGATGTCACCACGCTCTCCGGCCAAGTCCTCGCCGTGCCGACACGGCAGGATCTGGAGTTGCCCTTCGATGAGGCCCTGGTGGTCGAGTACTACCAGCGGTAAGAGGAGGGGATCCCATTGCTTGACCTTGCTGTTCCACACATTACGGCAACTGAATCTGAAGAGAACTTCGCCAGCTTCGAGATCGAGCCGCTCGAGGCCGGCTATGGCATGACGTTGGGCAACTCGCTGCGGCGGGTGTTGCTCTCCTCGCTGCAGGGCGCGGCCGTCACGTCGATCAAGATTGACGGCGTGCAGCACGAGTTTCAGGATGTGCCCGGCGTCAAAGAGGACGTGACAGACATCGTGCTCAACGTCAAAAAGCTGCGCATGCGGTCGTTCTCGGATCGGCCGGTAACAATGCGCATCGAGGTAACGGGCGAGCGCACCGTGACCGGCAGCGATATCCAAGCGCCCAGCACCATCGAGATCGTCAACCCAGAGGTGCATATCTGCACGGTGGATGATCCCAAGGCGCGCTTCGAGATGGAGCTGGTGGTCGAGACCGGCAAGGGCTACGTGCCCGCCGAGACGAAGGAAGATCAGCCCATCGGCCAGATTCCGGTGGACGCCATCTTCTCGCCAGTGCAGCGGGTCAACTACACCGTGCAGCACACGCGCGTCGGTCAGATGACCAACTATGACAAGATCAACCTGCAGGTGTGGACCGACGGCACGATTACGCCGGATGAGGCGCTGCGCCAGGCGTCGCACGTGCTCGTTCAGCACTTCCAGATGATCGCCGAATATGACGTGCCTGGCACCGTCGAGCAGAGCCGGCCGGCGATTGGCGGCCCAGACGGCGCGGCCACCGCCTTCCAGATTCCGCAGAAGGTGTACGACACGCCAATCGAGGAGCTCGATCTGTCGGTGCGCGCGTACAACTGCTTGAAGCGCAGCAATATCACGCGCGTTGGGCAGGTCTTGACGATGAATCGTGATGACCTGCTGGCCGTGCGCAACTTCGGCGAGAAGAGCCTGACGGAACTCGCCGAGCGCCTGGGGCAGCGCAATATGCTGCCGAATATCCGCCCTGCCGACCGCCCGGCTGATCACCCAGCCAGCACCGACATGGCCGACGAGTTCGACACGAATGCCCAGGCCTAAACAGGGCGACCGTTCAGGAGGAGTAGCGTGAGGCATCGTATCGCGGGCAACCGCATCAATATGCCCGAGCCGAGACGGCGCGCGGCGTTCCGCAGCCTGATCGATGGGCTGTTCATCTACGAGCGCATCCGCACGACGGACGCGCGCGCCAAGGCGGTCCGTGGCGAGGCGGAGTCGTTGATCGCCACCGCCATTCGCGGCCACAACGACGCCTGGGCGCACCTGAAAAGCGTCGTCGAGGATGACTACCTCGCCGAGCAGGTGCTGGCGCTAGCGCGCCGCGCACGCTTCACGCTGGACGAGCGGATCGCCAGCAACGAAGAGCGAGCGGCGCAGGGTAAGTTTCCGCTCAGCGCTGAGGCGCGCAAGCTCAAGCAGGACCGGCTGGCGGCCCTCCAGAAGGAAGGGCTTGGCCTGTTCAACAATCGCGACGCGGCAGAGGCAGCCCTCGCGGCCGCGCGCCAGGCGATGGTCATCGAGCTGCATGCCCGCCGCACGATTCTGAAGCGGCTGCCCCATGAGACGACGGTGAAGAAGATCTTCGAGCAGTTCGTGCCCCGCTACAGCGGGCGCCACGGCGGCTATACGCGCATCACGAAGATCGGCCGGCGCCTGGGCGACGCGGCGGAGATCGTGCAGCTGGAATTGGTCTAGCGGGTGAACCTGGCCGCGCTCGTCGAGTACGACGGCACGCGCTTCGCGGGCTTCCAGCGCCAGCCGGCCGACAAAGGGCCGACGGTGCAGGGGGAGATCGAGACGGCGCTGGCGCGTATCGCGGGGATGGCACAGGGCAGGATCGAGGCAGCGGGACGCACCGATAGCGGTGTCCACGCGACGGGGCAGGTGATCAACGCCCACGTGCCCGACCGGCTGGAGCCGGCGACGTGGCAGCGGGCGCTGAATGCGCTCCTGCCGCCAGACATCGCGGTGCGGGCCGCCACTCGCGCGAGCGAGGGCTTCCGCGCTCGGCGGGATGCGCAGGCACGGCGCTATCGCTATCGCATTCTGTGCGATCCGGTGCGTGCGCCCCTGCGGGAGCGCTTCGTCTGGCGGCTGCCGCAGCCACTAGACGTGGAGGCGATGGAGCGTGCGGCGACGGCACTGTGCGGCGAGCATGATTTCGGCGCTTTCGGCTCCAGCCCGCGCGACCAGCCGGCGGACGGCTATCGTGGGCACACGGTGCGGACGCTGACTGAGGCGACCTGCCGCAGGGTGTCGCAGGCCGGCCGCGGCGATGATGTGGAGTGCCTGTTTACGGCGAATGCGTTCCTGACGGGGATGGCGCGCCGCCTGGTGGGCACGCTGGCGCTGGTGGGTGAGGGACGGCTCTCTGTCGAGGGTTTTGTCCGCATCCTGGAGGCGCGCGACAAGGGGCATAACGGCCCCGCGGCGCCCGCACGCGGGCTCTGCCTGGTGGGCGTTATTTATCCGGCTGGGATGCTCTCCTGGCCAGCGAACGAGACAGCGCGCCGAGCGCGTTTGGTTGGAGAGAGTGATGAATCCGAAGACGTATAGCGCCAAGCGCGCTGAGCTTGAGGCGCGCTGGTATGTCATTGACGCCGAGAACATGGTGCTCGGGCGGCTTGCCTCGCAGGTCGCCACGATCCTGCGCGGCAAGCACAAGCCGACCTTCACGCCGCACATGAACGGCGGCGACTTCGTCATCGTGGTCAACGCGGAGAAGGTTGCCGTGACGGGCAACCGGCTCGATCAGAAGCTGTATTACCGGCACTCGCAGTATCCCGGTGGCATGAAGATCGAGACGCTGCGCCAAGCACTGGAGCGGCATCCCGAGCGGGTGATCGAGCGCGCCGTCAAGGGGATGCTGCCCCGCAACCGGCTGGGCGAAGACATTCGGCTGCGCATGAAGGTGTATGCCGGGCCGACGCATCCGCATCAGGCACAGAAGCCGGAGCCGTGGACGACGCCCACACCTGAGGAGATGATCGCCCGCCAGCAGGCAGTGGCGCTTGAAGCATAGCAATCGGAGGAAACACGTTGGCGGAGAATCAAGGTCCTTATTACCACGGCACGGGCCGGCGCAAGACCGCCGTGGCGCGTGTGCGGCTCTTTCCCAATGGCGACGGCCGCATGATAGTGAATGGCCGCGAAGCCGAGCAGTATTTCGGGCGCGACGTGCTGCTGGCGCAGGCCAAGAGCCCCCTGCGGCTGCTCGAGCTGGCGTCGCGCTTCAATGTCTCGGTGAAGGTGATCGGCGGCGGTGTGAGCGGCCAGGCTGGCGCGGTGCGCCATGGCGTGGCGCGGGCGCTCCTGCGCGCGGACGAGACCTTCCGGCCGACCCTGCGCAAGGCTGGCTTCCTCACGCGCGACCCGCGCATGAAGGAGCGCAAGAAGTACGGCCTCAAGCGTGCCCGCAAGGCGCCGCAGTACACCAAGCGCTAATTGGGCGCAGGGGAACTGTACCCCAGCCCCGCAGAACCTCACCGCCAGCCCCTCTCCGCGCCGGAGAGGGGTGTCGCATGCCGGCGTGCGCGACCAGGGCAGCGGGGCGTCTTGGGAGGCTGCTCGCCATACAGAGCGGAGCAACTCCTGAGCGTTTCATACCTGTGCTCGCGCTTTGCCCTTGACGGCATTGAGACCGAGCGCCTGCACGACGCCCCAGTCGAGCACGATGTGGCCCTGCGCATCGAGGCTGCGCCCCAGTCCGTAGCAGTCGTCGTAGCCCCAAAGAGTCCAGCCGATGCCATGGCGCTGCAAGGCGGTGCGCACGTCTCTAAACCAGCGGAGGCGATCGGCAGGCGGCGCATGCTTGCAGTAGACGCCGAACTCACCCGCCATGATCGGTACCCGATTGGTCTGCGACCACTGTGCCGCGCGGGCGATCAGCCCGTCGACCTTGGCGGAGTTCCAGTTGGCGCGACAATACGCCAGCGCCGACGCGCGCACGTCGGCATTGGTGAATCTTGCTACGGCTGCTGTGCATTGGCGGGTTCCTGACGGGTAGGGCAAATTGGTCATGTAGCGGTCTAACCCGTTCACCCACCACTCCGCCCCTTCATGGGTGAACGTCGTAGGCTCGTAGAAATGGAACGTGTAGACCACGTTGTGGACCGCTACGGGCTTCACCACCAGCAGGCCATCAACGCTGGACCACAGCGGACCCGTCGCGATGAGCGTCTGCCGCGGAGCGGCGGCTCGCATGACGCTGAGGAGATGCTGCTGCATGGGCAGCCATTGCCGCGGATCGAGCTGGTAGACCGGCTCGTTGAGCGCTTCGAGAAAGACCATCTCGGGATTCCATCCGCTGAAGTGGCGGGCGAGCACCTGCCAGAACAGGGCAAAGCCGGCGGCGTAATCGGGGTCGTGCTCGACGGGCTTCTCTGGATGGTCGTCGTGCATATCGACGATCACCGCGAGATCATGAGCCATCAGCCGCTTGACCGCGGTATCGATGTAGCCGAGCGTGGCCGTATCGACTGCTGTGGGCGTCGCCTTTTGGAAGAGCAGGGTTGGCTCGATAGAGAGCCGCACGCAGCGGAATCCCAGCCGATGGATCAGCGTGAGGTCACCATCGCCCATGTACGTGGCGAAGTGCACTGGCAGCGGCTGTTGCGGCATCGCGTCGCCCACGGCCCAGAACCAGCGCGTGATGTCCACGCACCGCGCAAGGCGGGCGAGCCGCGCGGCGGGTACGCCTTGAACCGACGCCTTCGGGAGAGATGAAGGTTGTGCCGGCGACTGCGCGCAGCCAACGGCGGCGAATAGCAGTACCATCAAGATGGCGACGTGCGATAGGCGCGAGCTTCTCCTTCTCATGAGCGACATCCCTGTCTGTCTCGCCTGTCTCATGTCAAATCTGTCCCACCTGTTTCAGACTTCCTTGCGCTCAGTCGTGGTCGTCGTCCTGCGTTGGATCGAGGCGGCCGGTTTGATAGAGCCAGCGCACGAACGACAAGCGTGCGCGCTCACGCGCGCTGAACGGGCTGCTTTCGTGCTGAAGCGCTTGCTCGCGCTTCGTACTGCCCAGGAGGCGCCGTTGACCGGCGCACCACTCCTCCCAGGTGGATGCGGTTTTGCCAGCCGTCTGTGATGCCGCCGTCCATCCCGTCCAAGCATGCATCGGTTGCCTCCTTTGGCATCTGGGATCCTCGGAGACTCGGCATCTATGCGCTATATGCCCAAAGGGCGGCGCGCGTAACACGCTGCGGCACATCCCGCCGCCGCAGCTGCCATAACAACGACACCCCGCTAGGCCGAGCGGCTATCGTGTCGAGCCGATGCCGAGGCGTCATAGTTGAAGCGACGAAGCCGCACAGCCGTTGGCGCTGCCAGCGATCCGGTCCTCCGGTCCCGGATTCCTGTGCGTCGGTACACGCAGTGCCCTGACGATCTTTGCTATCCTAGCCCTCGCAAATTGCACCATCGCGACAAGGCATTACAGCAGTGTGACAAACCAAGGAGTGGGAGAGGCGCGCCGTGCGGTGGTGGGGGCGGAGACAGACTCTCGTCCGCGTCGAGGGCGTATCGGCTCTGAGGGTCTTGGGGAGGGAGAGCGCGTCGTCGCGAGTACGCGCGTCGCGACGACCGCCGCGCCGTCGGGATGATCCGCGGCAGCATGCCCAGCGCCCGCGCGACAGTACCGCAGGACGTGGCGGAAGCAGTGGCTCGTAGCGCCGGACTCCCCACTCCCGCCACAGCGGGAGTGGGGTTAGGGAAGGGTGGCGCTCGCTCTCTGCACTCCCCTCTTCTTGGAGGTGGGGCTTACCCGCGTCTGCCGGCGGGCGCATAGCGCTGCAAGAGGTACACCCCCAGCGCGCTTCCCGCCAGCCCGGCCGCCCCAGCGAGGACAAACGTCAGCGGCGTGCGCAGCTCGTGGGCATGGAAGACGTTGGTGCCTAGCGCCGAGATGATCACCGCGGCAATCGCGGTGACCGCCGCGAAGGCCATCACCCCCGCGACCACTACGGTGATCTTCTGCGAGACGGCGGCAGGAAGGATGCGGCCGCGGGCCTGGCGTACCGCGCCGAAGGAGGTGACCGCGATCAGCGCGAGCACCAGCGCCGCCACAATCCATGGCCCGACCACCGGGATGAACGAGATGCCGAACAGGATGACAAAGAGCACCGCGAGCAGCAAGAAGACCCAGGCGAACTGCGCGTTCTGGCCGAACTGGCCGACCAGCACCATGTTGACTCCCGCCAATACGGGGGCGAGCGGGCGCAGCCGGCTGTTCAGCAGCTGCGTCTGCAAGAACTGCGTATAGGCCTTTTTGAATTGCCGCTGCTTGTAATAGATGCGTCCGCGCAAGGAGTGCGCGTTGGCGCCCGTCAGCAGCAGCGGGTTGGAGCGCTCCGCGCTGTCGAGCGCGGCCAGCGACTCGTCGTAGCGCCGGGATTCGAGCAGCGCATTGGCCTTGATGAACTCGGCCTGCGCCATCGTGCGATCGTAGCGCAGCGCCGTGTCGGCGGCCTGGATGGCACCCTCGGGGTCCTTGTCGCTGAGCAGGATCAGCGCACGCATCAGATGCGCCGCCGCCAGCCGTGGCTCCAGCCGGACGGCTTCGTCCGCCTCGGCGCGCGCCCCGGCGAGATCGCGTTTGGCCGCCAGCACCTCCGCCAGCTGCACGTGCGTCTTCGCCTGCTTGGGCGCCAGCTGCACCGCGCGCCGGGCTGCCTGCTCCGCCTCGGCGGGGACGCCGCGCAGCGAGGCTCGTTGCAGCATCGCCGCCGACAGCACGAGGTTAGCATCCACATTGGTGGATTGCTCGCGAATCGCACGCCGCGCTTCCACCGCCGCCTCCGCCGCCTGGCCCTGCTGCAACAGCGCCTGTGCCAGCAGCACGCGCGCGCTAGTGTCATCGGGCGAGCGCTCCAGCCGCTTGCGCACGATGCGCTCCGCCTCGTCGGCGTGTCCGTTGGAGAGCGCGTATCTGGCCTTGCCCAGCGGCCCGCCGGGGATCGTTCCCATGCCTCCCTGGCCGCCGCGGTAGATCATACGACCCATGCGTGATGTTCCCTTCCTTCCCTCTCAGCGCAGGTCGCAGCGGCGAGGGCAGCGAGCGAGTAGTGTGGATGAGTGCGTGTGCCAGTGTCTGCGTGCGTAAGTGCGTATGCGCGAGTGCGTGAGCACAGTGGCTATCCGCCGGTGGCATGCGAGAACGCGACACCGGAATTATACCGCTTCGCCGCCGCCGCCGAAAGGCCCAATGGGACCTTCACGGTTCGTTTTGCCGGTGTGCTGGTTGACAACCGACCGGCGGTGCGTGTGGCTATTCGCACAGGCAGGCAGTGAAACGACGCGGCGGTCCTTCCTTGTTCACAAGCCGCCGAACATGCGGTAGCATGGAGATGCGTTGCGCAGCGCCACTGGCGCAATGGAGCCGTTTGCTGAAAGAGAAACCCTCTATGGACTCGCTTGGACCCAACGGCACGTTGCCGCTGCCGCCCGCGCCCTTTCATCCGTATGCGCCGCCATCGCTGGTGACGCCGCCGGCGCTGCCGCGCCCGCGCCTCTGGCCGGCGCTGCTGACGCTCTACTTCCTGGCGCCCGCGGTGGGCGAGCTGCTCTCCGGCTCAACGCCGCCCCTGCTCTTCATCTCCCCCTTCCGCCTGCTCTTCGAGGCCGGGCTCTATGGCTCCGGCGCGATCCTGGTGCGCGAGCTGGCGCGGCGGCGCGGCCTGGGCTGGGGCAGCATCGTCCTGCTCGGCGCGGCCTACGGCATCCTGGAAGAGGGATTGGTCGTCACCAGCTGGTTCAATCCGTACTGGCCGGACCTCGGCGCGCTCAGCTCGTACGGCCGCGCGCTCGATACGAGCTGGATCTGGGCTCTAGGGCTGACGATGTACCATGCCGTCGTCAGCATCACCATTCCCATCCTGCTCGTCGAGACGATCTTCGCCGACCGCGCGGCGCTGCCCTGGCTTGGCCGCAAGGGCTTCCGCCGCTTCGCCGCGTGGCTGACGCTCATCTCACTGCTGGGCTTGATTGGCTTCGACTTTCTCAGTTTCCGCAAGCAGGGCTACCTGCACCCGCCGACGATGTACCTCGGCGCGCTGCTGCTCGCGGTGGGGCTGGTGTGGCTGGCGCTGCACCCGCTGCGCCGCGGCGTGCCGAACGTGAGCGCGCGGCGAGCGCCAGGGCTGTGGGCCCTGCGGCTGGCGGGCCTTGGCATGACAGCGGCCTTCTTCTTCGTGTTCTGGGGCTTCCCCTCGCTGATCAACTCTCCGCAGGTGACCTTCATCACACTGGCGTTGGTTGGCCTGTTTGCGCTCTGGCGCGTGCGCGAGTGGTCGGGGCGCTCCGGCTGGGGCGCGGAGCAGCGCCTGGCACTGGCCTCAGGGGTCATGGGCTTCTTCCTGCTGCTGGCGCCGCTGATCGAGGCGAGGCCGCATGATCCGACGAAGCCCACCACCGGCATGACGCTCGCCGCGCTCTGCTGGCTCGCCGGGCTGATCTGGCTGGCCCACCACGCCGGGCGTAGTGGTCGCCAGCGCCACACACCCGCGCCGCTCCGCGCCTGGTACTAGAAGCCATCTCATAAATGGGTGGTGAACGGCATCCGCAAGGAGGATGCCGTTACCACGAATCTGACAGACGAGCAGTGGACGGTGCTCGAACCCCCTCATCGGCGAGATGCCCTGCCGGCCCGATGGACGCGATCTGGCGGCTAGTGGGCGAGGAGGCGTCCATGCCTCACCCAAGTCTGGATGGATCTCGTCCTCTCGGCATTTGTGAGAGGGATCTCCACGCCGTCACCATTGGATGCCGCATCTCACCCTGAAAATTCGTTTCCACAAAGACTTGACCCTGACACGATGTCATCCTTTATCCTGTGGGCAGGAGAGAGACAGAGAGACAGAGAGACAGAGAGACAGAGAGAGATGAACATTGGGGAACTTGCGCGCCAGACTGGCGTGAGTATTCGCTCATTGCGCTACTACGAAACGAAGCAGTTGTTATCCTGCCAGAGAGGGGAGAACCGGTATCGCACCTATGATCAAATGGCTATCGAGCGGGTAAGAATGATCCAGTTTTACCTCAGCCTGGGACTGAGCACCAACGAGATTTTTGACGTAGTGTTCTGTAGCAAACCTGATGATGTCGCATCTTTCTGTGATGGGACTGAACCTTCCTCGTGTCCAGAAGATATGGATTTCTACCAAGAGAAGCTTGCGGAAATAGAGGTGCAAATTGCTTCACTCGAAAAGGCGAAAACATACCTCAAACAACGCCTGAAGCGTTGGCACGCGTAGAAAAATGCGTGATTGGTCTTCCCACATTGAGCATACGAGCGCAGAAACACGAAAGAGGACAAGTGTTTGCATGAAGCTAGGTGTTATCCTTCCCCAATATGAGATCGGGCTTGATAGCGGGGCGCTACGCGCCTTTGCCCAGGCGGTGGAAGATTTGGGCTATCAGTATCTGGTCGCTTTCGATAGTCTTTGTACGGAAAATCCCTGGCATGAGCCTCTAGTGTTCTATGCTTTCCTGGCAGGCTGGACACAAAAGCTTGAACTGACCACAGGAGTCATCGTTGCTCCTAGTCGGCAAACGCTGCTGTTGGCGAAACAGGCCGCATCGCTTGACGTTCTCAGTGGCGGGCGCTTGCGGCTGGGCCTGGGAGTCGGTTGGAACAAGATAGAGTTTCAGGCAATGAATGCCGATTTTCAGGCGCGCGGCTCCCAAATTGAAGAGCAGATGGAAGTATTGCGGGCATTGTGGACCCAGCCGACCGTGACATTTCAGGGAAAATGGCATCACTTGAGCGAGGTCCATATGCCTCCCCTTCCGCTACAACGCCCCATCCCGATCTGGCTCGGTGGCTGGGCTGAGGCAGTTTTACAGCGTGTTGGTAGGCTGGCGGATGGCTGGACTCCTGTTTTCGTTGATCTGAGAGATCCAGCAAAGTATGAAGAACTGCGCAGAAAAGTGGCACGCTTGCAGGACTATACCAGCGCTGCTGGGAGGCCTGCAGAAGCAGTAGGGATCGATGCGCAGTCTGGAGTACGTCTGTTGTGGGGAGGAGAGGAGACATGGGCGACCCTTGCTGCTGCCTGGCGCTCTCTTGGGGCAACGCACCTCAGTGTTGATACCGTGGGGGCGAGTCTGACCTCTGTTGACGCACATATTGACGCGTTGAGAAAGTTCAAAGAAGTTCTGGACACCTGAAGCTGTGCTTTGCTAAGTACACTCAGATGACGTTTTGCGCCTG
>Ga0070706_100001186_pt1 | contig 27906 bp, 27 predicted proteins | sample KBSK5501metaG_FD_65476 | JGI IMG/M metagenome (GOLD analysis project Ga0070706, IMG submission 65476) | Corn, switchgrass and miscanthus rhizosphere microbial communities from Kellogg Biological Station, Michigan, USA - KBS K5-50-1 metaG | ecosystem: Host-associated > Plants > Roots >... | reverse complement strand
ATACCTTCGGGCGGCTACGCAACCGAGGTTAGGTTCGTGCAGGTATATTCCAGGCGCCCGTTCATGGGCGTTGAGCACCTGGGTGAATCACATTTCCAGAAACCTATCTCGATATTTTGCTTCGGGCAGAAGGCAGCTGTGGCTCTTGCCGAAGATGCGGTAGCGGTTGCGGGCAATCATTTTGTATCCCCAGTCGCGAAACCACCCGGGGACGACTCGCAGCAGGGCTGCCGCAATGGTCCAATGTCCACCTATTTGTCGCAGTACGGAAATAACGGCGTCGGAGCGCACCGAAATCCGTTCCCCGGGCCGACCGCAGTCTTCGACGAAGTATACGGTATCCAGATCGCAGGGATTGAGGCCATGACGCTGAAGGACTCTGCCCGCAAAATCGCTCTGCAAGGAGGCGAAGCGGAGACGACGGTTGGCATCACGCTTCAGGCTGAACTGCACCAGACGGTTGCAGAGTCCGCAAACTCCGTCGTAGATAAGGATCGGATTGGCAGGATCAGTGGCCATGGACATGAGACCGGCAGTGGTCAAGCCCGAGGGGTGAAAAGCCGGCTAGGTTTTGCGCGGCTTAGGCGGCCCTGAGGGGCCGCTCTGCCACAACTCGGATGCCTGGCAGTTTCCTGCCGCCGGGCTCAGCGGGCTTCGGGTTTTCTTTGCAACTCCGGGACATACTCAGCGATGCTGCCCTTTTCCAGCAGGTAGTTGCCTGGGCCTTGTTGCCCCCGAACCGTGCGACAGAACTCGGCAACGAAGAAGCCGGCCCGCAGGGCCTCGGTGAAGGCCCAGCGAGTGGCCTGTCGCCATTCCCGGGCCAGACCGAGATCTTTCTGCTCGACCGCTCCGATATCACTCGGAATCTGAATTGCGATCCGCTGGCGCGCCAGTGCGGCCGAAAGATCATTGCGGAGCGGCCTGCCATCGCCATTGAACTGGACTAGCGGCTGCAATCGCGAAAACGCATCCAGTACCTCGGGGCGATAGTCTTTGCCTTGCAGACGATCGCGAACTCGGCGGCTGGCGACAGGCCACTTTACCCATAGCCGATCCGTTCCATTTTGATGCAGGACGCTGGAAGTTTCAGGACCGTAGAAATCAATCCTATAGACATCGGAAACCACGCCCAGTTTGCCAAAGTTGAGATGCGCATTCTTGCTTTGCAAAGGATCGAAAGTCCAGGTCATCTCCTGAATGCGCAAGGTCAATGCCCGTTCCCGCTGGGCCAGCTTGAGCCTCCTGCCCAGGTCGAGATCACGATAAAGCTCACGCACGGCGAGCATGTGCGAGTGCAGTATCAAACTCCCATGCTCCATGCCCAGGAAACCAAACGCGAACCCGACCAGCTCCAACCCATCGAACGCGCCTACCCAGATGCTGCCTGCCTCTTTGGTGGCGATGATCAGGGTCAGCGGGGTCACATCGCGGTCCGCAAGCCCCCACACTTCCCTTTCGACAGCTTCGACCTGCTCCAGATCCGCGTAGCTGTCCAAGTCGCGAATGATGACGGATTTGGATGTGGCTTCCTTCATGGAATCTCGTTCTTAAATTTAACCAAGTCAAAAGCGTCCAATATACGCGAGCGGTATTCCCGGACGCTAGTTTCGGGCAATTGCAGGGCGGCCAAGGCTTGCGCCGGAGCTGAGTGACATCAGCGCTGCAGCACGCTCTCCAGCGCGGCGAAGAATCCGGGATAGGAAATCACCGCCGCGTCGGCGCCGCGGATCTGGGTCTCTCCCTCTGCTCGCAAGGCCGCGACTGCGAATGCCATTGCGATGCGATGATCGCCGAGCGAATCAACGTCAGCACCACGCAGTTTCTGATTGCCGGGGATTTTCAATCCATCCTCCCGTTCTTCGACTGCTGCTCCCATAGCTCGCAGATTAGTGGCAATAGCCGCGATGCGGTCCGATTCCTTCACTCGCAATTCGCGCGCATCGCGGATTTCGATGCCGCCGGCAGTATAGGGCGCAATCGCCGCCAACACCGGGATTTCATCGATCAGCGCCGCGGTATCGGCTCCCGTTATTGTGACCGTTCCCAAACCGCGGCCTTGCGCCTTGACCGTGCCCCGTAGCTCTCCCTGCTGCTTCTCCAGCTGGGTGACGGAGATTCCGACGCCCAATAACTTCAAAATATCGAGAAGCCGCGCCCGCGTAGGGTTCATGAGGAGACCCTCGATGACCAGTTGCGCACCCGGGAATAGCGCCGACGCGCACAGGAAGAATGCCGCGCTGGAAATATCGCCGGGAATTTTCGCCTCAATGGCGTGCAAAGTTTGCCGGCCCCGGATCCGCGACTCGTTTCCGGATTGTACGACTTCCGCCCCGAAAGCACGCAGTGCGAGTTCTCCGTGATCGCGAGTGCGTACCGGCTCAGCTACAGATGTTTCTCCCTCGGCGAAAAGGCCCGCGAACAGCAGGCACGATTTCACCTGCGCGCTTGCGACAGGGAGGTGGTAAGCAATGGCCTTCAGCTCTCCCCCGGTGACGTGAAGCGGCGGACGGCCTCCGTTCTGAGCCGTGATTCTGGCTCCCATCATTTCAAGCGGCGCAATGATTCGCGCCATGGGGCGGCGGGAAAGCGATTCGTCGCCGGTAAGGTCGCTGGTAAATTTCTGACCGGCCAGGATGCCGCTCAACATCCTCATGGTCGAGCCGGAGTTGCCGCAAGCCAGCAGTGAACCAGGCGGACGCAACTTTGGGCCACACCCGCGAACGACCACGGCGTTTTCCTTCCGCTGTACATCTACGCCAAGAGACTGCAGACAACCCAGGGTGCTGGCACAATCCGCTCCGGTGGAGAAATTCTCCAGACGGGTGGTACCTTCCGCAATGGCCGCCAGCATGGCGTAGCGGTGTGAAATGGACTTATCCCCGGGTAAACGCACGAATCCCGCGAGGCCTCGAGCTGGACGCACAACGACCGTCGAATCTTTGTTCATTCCGGATTCCAATATAGCGGATGCGGGAGTGATTGAACCACGGTGAACGCCGAGGACAAGCCGAGAACGAACTCCTGCCCTAATCCACGCGTCAGCGGCCAAAAACGAAGCTCTAGGCCAGCGCTTTGGCCTCGGCCGCAGCTTCCTTCAGGATATCCGGTGGCACTTCCCTGATGGTGAGATGGAATTCAAACATCGGCGTTTCTGTGCCGCGGCCCCAACGGTTCACTTCCCAGTGAGCACGGATGAACTTGGTTTCACGGTTGGCAGTAAGATCGAGCAGCAACGGATGCTGGCCGCGGTAGAACTTCTGGGGAAAAGTGATTAGCGGCTTTGTGGCCCAGGTGGCGCCATCAGCGGAGCCATAGATGCTCACGTCCAGGGCTTGCTGCTCAATGATATTGGTGATGTCGAGGGTCAGAAGAAAAACGCGGTTGGCGGCACTCCTGACGTCCAGGGCAGGCCCATCGCCCTTGGCGTTGGCAATGGTTTTTGGGGGCACCAGAAGAGTATTGAGCGTCGCAGTAGAGGACATGGCGAGAGCATTGTAACAAAGGCTGGTCGCTCTCTACGCTCCATGAACCGAGTCGAAGAACTGACGCAGCAACTGTCCCGCTTCCGCGGGTTGCTCCCAGGGTAAATAATGGCCCGCTCGCGGGATGATTTTCATCTCGCTCGAGGGAATATTTTGCCGCATCAGATCCGCCTCCAGCGGACCCGTCAAGGTGTCCTCATCGCCGGTGACGAGCAGGGTGGGCACATTGATGGTCTTCAGGTCGGGCACCGAATCCGGCCGCTCGGCCATGCCTTGTTGTACCTGGGCGACGCTTTCGGGCGACATTTTGCGCATTATGCGCAGCGCACCATCCACCAGGTCGGGACGACTCTCACGGGTGGTCTTGCCCAGCAGTTTGGGAACCATGCTTTCGAAAAACGGCGTCGTTCCGCGTTGCAATACCTCAGCGGCGGCCTGCAAACGGCTGGCCTTGGCCTCGGGAGAATCCGACGGCGCTTTCGTGTTGAACAGGGCCAGGGCAGCGACTCGTCCACGGTATCGGCGCCAGAACTCGAACAACACATAGCCTCCGATGGAAGCTCCGGCAAAGGGAGCTCGTCCCACTTCGGCGTGATCGAGGACGCGAGCAAGGTCCGCGGCATGCTTCTCCATGCTGGCCGGGCCTTCGCCCACGCCGGAGTTGCCGTGGCCGCGCAGATCGGGAAGAACCACCTGATAACGGAAAGCCAGAGCCTGGGCTGCTGGGAGCCACAATTCATGATGGGCGGGGAAAGGATGGAGCAGCACGACCGGTGGGCCCGTTCCCAAGATCTGGTAAGCAATGGAGGCGTCGCCACTCTTGATTTGAATCATCGAGGAGATTCAGACACGAAAAAAGTCTTAGGCCGCAAAGGGCTCAAGAAGTACCTGTTCGGCAGATGTCCCTGCGACCGCCGCAGGGCAGGCTTTCCCAGCACCCCACTCGCGGTGGCTTATCTTCTATCAGGCTGTCTACATGTGCGTGGCTTGGTAGCCGGCTGCGACTTCGACGGTTCTCGGTTCTTCCGGCATGACGATCCAGGCGATCGGGTAGGAAAACAAGCCCACACCGGTCATCACGGCGGTGATCAGCCATACCACACGCACCAAGGTCACATCCAGGTCGAAGTACTCGGCAAGCCCCGCGCAAACTCCCGCAATTTTGCGGTTGGCGCGCGGACGGATGAGACGCTTGCGAGCCACTACGCTTCCGACTCGTTTGCCGCAGTAAGCGCAATGATTGGCGTCGTCCTGGATTACTTTGCCACAGTAGTTACAGTACATGACACCCCCTCACGGGCGAGCACCTTAGTCCGCTGACTCGGCCGTTTCGCTCTCAAGATACGGCGCGGACGAGCAAAAGGTTCCCTAGGCCGATCACTCGCGGTAAGCTTCTTTCATGCGTTTGCGCGCGGTCTCGGCTGGTGGAGTGTTGGCGCCGCTGGCCACGACCACCTGGTATTTTGCCAGAGCCAGGTCGCGCTTCTGTAAAACATCATACATTTCGCCGGCTCCGAGGTTGGCTCTCTGCAACACTTCAGGATCAGGCTGAGGGGCCTGGCCTACCTGTTCGTAGGCGGCTGCAGCTCCGCTGTAGTCCTTCTGACTGCGGAGCAAATCGCCCAGGCTGAGAGGGGCGATTTCATAGTGCAAGCCGGGGTAGTGACCTTCTCTGCCCGACTGCCAGATTTTTCGATAGACCCCGACTGCCTCTTGAATCTGTCCGGCGGCCCGCAACAAGTGTCCCTCCTCCAGCGCCAGGAGCACATCTTGCGGATAGCGGGGAATCAGCCCACGGACGATCGGCAAGGCCTCGTCATAGCGGTGCTCGCGGCGCAGAAATACTACCAGCAGGATCTGCGCATCGACGCTGGTTTCACCGCTTCCCTGGGCACACTCTTTCAGATACTGGATGCCCCTCTCTTTGTTTCCTCCCAGCCCAATCATCGAAGCTGCCGCTTTCACCCCCCAAGGCAGGCTTCCGACCACATAATTGTGCGCGCCTACGATCAATTTCGCCTCGACCGTGGCGGGGGCAAGTCCCAGCACGCGTTCATGGTCGCGCCGCGCCCCCACGGCATTGCGCAGAGCAGAAAACCAGGCACGTTCAACCAGCGCAGTGTAGGTGGAGAACTGAGCTCGAGTCACGCCTCGGGCATAAAGAGCCTCCACATCCTGTGGGTTGGCACTCAGACGCTTCTCCTCCAATTGGAGGGCTCGCTCGACCAGGTCTTTGATTTGCTGTTTGACCTTGAAGTCGGCAGGGCGGTGAGGTGCGGCGATAAAACTGTCGCTGGCATATTCCCCGGTGTCTAGGACCCCCATGCGATAAAGTTCCCGGAAGAGAACCGCGGTCAGCAGGTGGTTGACGGCGAAGGGATCGTCAGGATGCCGCGCCAGAACCTGCTCAAACTCCTGCACTGCGCGGTCGTAGTCGAGGTTGTAGAAATGATTGAATGCGGTTAGGTTGAGCGGATCATGGGGACGGTAGGCGAGTGATTCAGGGGCGGGAGCCTGCGAACGTGCCGCCGCCATCCCCTGAACCGCAATCAGGAAGCTCAGCAAGAACAGCGCGGCGCGTTGGGGATGGGGAAGAGGCAATTTGCTTTCAGTCAAAGGTTCGTTGCACCTTAGTTTAACCGAAGCAACTCGATTCTCCCGCGAACCAAAAAGGTCATCGGCCTCCTGAAACGCCGGGCGATACAATATCCCTATTCATAAGCGTCTTTTCATCATCATAATAATTTCCTTAGTCAGCCCAGGGCGCATCTTTCCTAGTGCGAACGGTAATTCTTGCCCGGCTTGGGGTTGGGGCCTACGCGTCCTGGCCGGGAAAGCAGCGGCGTTTCAATGAGTTACAATTTTTTGCTTTTGGTTATTGGCTTGCCACTATAGAAACTTGAGGTGGTTCTATGTCCGACGTTGTGCGGGAAGCGCAACACGAGTTTTGGCGGCCTCCGGTAGCTCCGGTCGAGGCCGCAAGGCCGGGCATGGTAGAGGTTTGCGATGGCTGTGCGAGCGAATTCATGGTGGGATCATTGTTCTGCCATGTTTGTGGAGCATCCCGGGCGGCGCGCACTGGCGCGGCAGCCCATTGGACGATCTACCTTGAGTTCCACAACCTCAAGCGCGCCCTTGGATTATCTACAGCATCGCTGATCGCCTTTTTTGCGGGCATGGTTTGCATGGTGATGGCGGGCATCGCCGTCGGATTCATTTACAGCGTTCAGACTTTCAATGATTTTCACGCGGTACAGCTTTACCGCATGCAGTGGCTCTTAGGCGCCATAGCGGCGTTCGCTGCCGGGTTGCTGCTCAAGAAAACCCCTGACGCAAAGCCCTAACCAAGCCGGATCTACAATCCCTCCCCCGGATTGACCCCTTCCGCATTTTCATTTCTCCACGGACCACAATTTGCCGCGACGCGTAGGCCCGGACACCTTTGTGCGGGCGAGAGAGATCGCCAGATTTGGTGTTTTGTGCCGGCCGAAAACTGCCGGGCTTCGCCCGGCTAGGCGGGTAAGGGCAGCCGCCCCTTCGTGGTTTCGGGTGGTAACGACGCCGGGGAACGGAAGCCTAATGCACCGGTTCCGGATCGTTGATCATGACCCGCCTTTGTTGATGCATCCGGTAAAGATGATGGACTGGTCCGATGCCCTGCCCCACAGGATGGGCATTGGCAATCGCCGCGGCGACGTAGGCTTTGGCCAGCAGAACTGCCTCCGGCAGTCCTCGGCCACGAGCCAGATGGCAAGACATAGCGGTGGCAAACGCGCAGCCGGTGCCGTGAGTGGAATTCGACTTCTGCCGGTCGGATTTGAAAACCTCCTGCTGAACTCCTCGCGGACTAACAAAGCTCAAAAGATCAATTGCCTTTTCCAGGTGACCACCGGTGACGACCACACTGGCTGCGCCCATAGCATGAAGCTTGGTGGCGGCGACCCGCATTTGATCCAGATTGGCGACTGCGAGGCCGGTCAGGGCCGCCGCCTCGTCCAGGTTTGGCGTCACGACCGTGGCCAAAGGCAGCAGCTGCTCGATCAGGAGACGCGCACCGCCGGCGTCAATCAAGTCGGCTCCCGAGGAAGATTTCATGATCGGATCCAGGACGATGTTTGGGAGCCCTGCTTTCGCGAGGAAATCGCTCACCACCCGCGCCACTTTCCCCGAACCCAACATGCCGATATGGACGGCCGCGATGGCGATGTCAGAGCTCAACTCCTCGAGCGTCTCAGACACCAGATCCGCGCTTATGGCTTCGACCCGCCGCACTCCTGCAGTCGATTGCACGGTCAAAGCCGTGATACAGGAGACCCCATAGCAGCCGTGGGCTGCAATCGTCTTTACGTCCGCCGTGACTCCGGCCCCGGACGAGGGGTCAAACCCGGCAATGCTCAGGACGACGGGCGGAGATTGGGCCATAGAGGCAATGTAATGGAAACCGGAGCGGTTGCAAATTCTGAAACATCGGCACCCTGATCTTCAGCCAATTGTTACCTGCGCGCAAACCGACGTAATGTTTTGTAACCGATTGAAAACAGGGATGGCGTAATTATTTCATTCTCTGCGTTCGCTCACAGCATTTACTCATTGGTAAATACCTAAGACTATTGACTACAGCAATATGGGCAGTATCAATCATGATTAACAATATGTTACGTGAGATATCTATTACTAGATAATAATCTTAATAGGGGAAATTCCGGGTTGACAGCATTTTCCCTGGCGGGTAGCCTTGTTCAATCCCTGGCCGAGGTGGTGGAACTGTTGACGATGAGAGGTGACTGAATGCGAGGACAGATTGCTCATACACTGGCGACTGTTTTATTGGTCGTCAGCCTAGGGGCGGCCCAGCGACCAGCCAGCTCAGAGTCCGGAAAAATCCAAAATAACATCCATCCGGACAAGGTAGCTACGACCAAGCCGTATCAAATTGGGACAGCCTCTTGGTATGGGGACTATTTTCAGGGTAAGGCCACAGCTAGCGGTGAGCCTTATAACATGTACGATCTGACCGCGGCGCATCCGACGCTACCCCTGGGCAGCTGGGTTCGGGTGACTAACCTGCACAACGGGCGGGCCGTGGTGGTGCGAATCAATGACCGCGGGCCAGTGGTCCCGGGACGGATCATCGATCTCTCCTACAACACCGCGCGCGTCCTCCAATTCAAGTCGCAAGGCCTGCAGCGGGTACGCCTGGATGTCATCCGGGCAAAAGCTCCACAACCGCCGTTGGTGACGGCGTCACTACGCTACTAGCCTGTCAGCAGCAAATCGCTTAAACTCCCCCTAGATGTACGATCCACGACAGCATCTGATCGTTGCGTTGGATGTTTCGTCCGCGGCCGCCGCCCAGAAGATTGTGGCCGCCGTGGGCGACTCCGCCTTGACGTACAAGGTCGGCATGCAGCTCTTTACCGCGGAAGGGCCCCGCGTGTTGCGCGATCTGGTGGCCTCTGGCCGCCGTGTTTTTCTTGACTTGAAGTATCACGACATTCCTACCACGGTAGCGGCGGCAGTGCGCGAGGCGGCGAATCTGGGCGTGGCGATGCTCACCGTCCACGCTGGGGGGGGTGGCAAGATGCTGCGGGCAGCAACCGAAGCCGCCCGCAGTATGAACCCTGCGCTGATGGTGCTCGGAGTCACGGTGCTGACCAGCATGGACGATCAGGATCTCGACAAAGTTGGGGTTCGCGGACGGGTGGTGGACCACGTGCTGCGACTGGCGGCGCTGGCCATCACTAACGGCTGTCAAGGCGTGGTAACGTCCGCGCAGGAAGCTTCGGAACTGCGCTCCGAACTGGGCGACCATTTTCTGATTGTCACTCCGGGTGTGCGTCCAGCAGGGAAAGATCACGGCGATCAGAGCCGGGTGGTGACGCCCGCGGAAGCGATCGCGGCCGGAGCCACCTATATCGTGGTCGGGCGTCCGATCACCGCTGCCGCTAGCCCAGCCGACGAAGCCCGGTCTATTTTGGAGCAGATGAGCCTGGCGGTTAGCGCCTAACTCAGTTTCCATCTTCACATCGGTGGTGACTGTAAACGCCTGAGTGCGTCAGCTACTGAGCAATGGTTCTGAATTGGGCTTGTTTCCTGCTCTATGCGGTACCCGCTCCCGTGTAGCGCCGAGGAACCGTAAGGTCTTATGTGATTCATTGTGATGTTGTTGGCTTTGACCTTTGGCATGAGGAGGCAATCCTTCCGCATGTGCTCCATGTCACCATACGCTCCAGCCCTGGCGTCGAGGTGGGGGAAAGGGCGCTAGAGTTTCTCGTAGAACTCGCAGGCGGAGCAGGAAATGAAGATTCCGCCAGGGATGCCGCGCTCGCGGTCTTTCACCCGTTTTACGATTCGCGTAGCTTTTCCGCACTTGGGACAATCGGTGCTCTTGGTTGTGTCCATCACCTTCTTACGATCTGCTGTTTTCGCAATCTTTGTCGCCATTTACTGATCTCCTTAACGCTTAATGTCCGATGTTCTGGCTTTGGCCAGTCCGATTTCCGTTTGGCTGATGTTGAACTAACCATATTGACCAAAAAATCAATCGTAGTACTCCAGCCCTAGATGAGTGATAAGCTCTTCGCCCTTCAAGTGCCGCAGTGTGTTTTTGAGCTTCATCGACTGGATGAACAGATCATGCTCGGGATAGAGCCCGGGCGCGGTCATGGGGGACTTGAAGTAGAAGCTCAGCCATTCCTGGATCCCGAGGCCGCGCAACTCCGAGCTTCGCTGGGCCAAGTCCAGGAACAGGACCAAATCCAGCACCAGTGGGGCCGCCAGAATCGAGTCGCGGCACAGGAAATCCACTTTGATCTGCATGGGATATCCCAGCCATCCGAAGATATCGATGTTATCCCATCCCTCTTTGTTATCGCCACGGGGCGGGTAATAGTTGATACGCACCTTGTGCGTGAATTTGCCATACAGCTCAGGGTAAAGTTCCGGCTGCAGGATGTGCTCCAGCACCGACAGCTTGGACTCTTCCTTGGTCTTGAACGAACCGGGATCCTCCAGCACTTCTCCGTCGCGATTGCCCAGAATGTTGGTGGAGAACCAGCCGTTGAGCCCAATCATTCGCGCCTTGAATCCGGGGGCCAAAATAGTCTTGATCAGCGTCTGCCCGGTCTTGTAATCCTTGCCACAAATCGGAGCTTCGTTCTCGCGCGATAACTGACGCATCACTGGCAGGTCCACGGTCAAGTTGGGAGCACCGTTGGCAAAGGGTACGCCCTCCGTCAACGAGGCGTAGGCGTAGATCATCGAAGGCGCGATGGCTTCATCGTTCGTGGTCATCGCTTTCTCGAATGCTTTCACCGACTCATGAGCCGCGGTGGGTTCGAGAAAGGTCTCAGTTGAGCCGCACCAGATGGTGACCAACCGGGTGGCGCCGGAACTCTTCCTGAATTCGCGGATGTCAGCCCGCACCTGCTCCGCCAGGTCCATCTTGTTCTTGCCCTTCTTGACATTCGGGCCGTCGAGCTTCTTCACGTAGTTGTGATCGAAGACGGCTTTGCGGGGCTTGATCGAACTGAGAAACGGCTTCACCTGGTCGAGCAGCTGGCGCTCCAGAACTCCGGCTTTCGCCGCAGCCGCGTACATGTTGTCTTCGAAGATGTCCCAGCCGGTGAAAACAAGATCGTTCAGAGTAGCCAGAGGAACAAATTCCTTAATCTTGGGGGAGAGGGCGTCGGTGCGCTTCCCCAGCCGTATCGTGCCCATCTGGGTCAGCGATCCGATGGGCTTGGCCAGGCCCTTGCGTATAGCCTCGACTCCGGCGACAAACGTGGTAGCCACGGCCCCCATGCCGGGGATCATCACCCCCAGCTTACCCTTGGGCGCCTGAATCTCGCTGCTGTGATGTTTCGACTGTGTTTCCGTCTTGGTCTTTGTTTGGGCGTTCTTCGGACGCGTCGACATGTTTGAGCTGCTTCCTATGAGTTCCGCGGGATGTAGGACAAACGGATATGTTCTCGTATTGAGTTAGTATTTGCAACCGAAGTAACAGCAAATGGCTGCTGAGCTAAAGCGAATGGCAGCCTCGCGGGATTGGGGCACGTCCTTTTTAGCCACACAGGGCACAAACGATCACGGCTGTTTTTAGGAAGCGATTGTCTCTGTGATCCCTGTGGTTAGAGACTTTCTACTTGCTCTCCAAGTCCATCGCTCTCACCGGCACGTCCCAGTGCGCGTCCAGAATTTCGAACCTCCGCTGTTCTTCGCGCTCGTAGGCCTGCTGGTCGGGAAACAGTTGTTTTTTCAGCGCGTCTTCGTCGAAGGGCTCATTGGCGACGGCCGCGTTCCGGAACACGATGGTGACGCGATAGTCCCAGCGCCCGTCTTCGGTTGCGTGATAGCGCGTCTGGTCCATCCAGACTTTGAGCATACGGTTCATCTCCACTTCCTTCTTCAGAAGAGGATAGTGATTCTTCTTGAACAGCCGCAGGAATTCGTCGGCATGTCCCCACTTGGCTTTGTAGTAGTACTCAACCACGAATGGCTTGTCTGATCCCGCGGGCGCGGCTTGAGCAAAGACGACAACGTTCATCAGCAACGCAATCAGCACCACTAGTAGTGGCTTCATGGGTGAATCTCCCTGCTTGAGGATTTCAGATTTCGGAATTCACGCACCCAAACAACTCAAACTCTACACTCTAAAATCTGCAATGATTTCGTCCTGGCCTACTCCGTTCGCATTCTATTCTGCCAGTGCGAACGCACGAACCAGATGATCCCCGCCGCCAGCACCACTCCAATTACCAGATCAAATTGATGGAAGTACTTACCCAGTTCGCGCCAGTTTTCGCCCAGCTTCATGCCCAGCCAGGCCAGGCCGAAACACCACGGCCAGGATCCCAGAAAAGTGTAGATGTGGAAGCGCCCCCGAGGCATGCGGGCAATGCCTGCGGGCAAAGCGATAAACGTGCGGATTACCGGCAGCAGGCGAGCGATTAGCACGGCCAGGTATCCCCAGCGTAGGAAGAAGCGGTCAGCCCAATCCAGTTCGCGCCTGCCCATAAGAATCCAGCGGCCGTATTTCTCGACCAGCGGCCGGCCGCCGTAGCAGCCTATCTCATACGCCACCAGCGATCCCAGATTGCAGCCGATCGCTCCCGCTGTGGCCACCCACAGCAGCTTCATTGAGCCCTCATAGGCCAGATAGCCGGCGAACGGCATGATCAGTTCGGAGGGCAGAGGAATGCACGCCGACTCAATCGCCATCAGCAGCGCGATACCGCTGTAACCAGTCGCGGCCACAACGAATTTTATGAACACAAACAGAATTGAAAGAATTTTTTCGGTCATGCAAGAAATAGATTCGGCGCGGGCACACTCTGTGTGGGATCGGGCCTCTGCCCTGTTCCGGCCGCCCACCGGGCGGCGGCGCTCAGAATGCGCCTTCCTGGGTAAACGTGTAGCCCGGCAGCGAGGCGCCGTCGGCGTTCTTGGACACTTTCACGCGCACGGTAGCCACATCCGGAGCCGACAAACCCGCCGGCCGCAGCACCGCATACTGGGTGAACACTTCGCTGTACATTTTGGTGACAAGATAATCCTGGCCGTCGGTATCGTTACGCCATACCTGCCCGAGTTGAATGGACTTTACTGCCACGTGGACTCCCTGAACTTGGTGAAAAGGCATCCTCAGACTACCGGGACCGGCTCGGTGCGTCAATTGTGGCGGTGGTTCCGCGGCATTACGAAAGGCTCCCAGTGTCGTGCGCAAGCATGGTCTTGCCTGGCGACACGAACTACGCAGGGACAGGCCTCCTCGCCGGCCCAGCGGTCTGAAGGGCAGCAGTTCCTGGATGCAAGATCGAAGCCAGCAGCTCGCATCACCACGTCCTTTTGACAGTTTGCTAAGATTGACATTCGATTCTGAGGAGGATTCATGCCGCGCGGCATTACTCCACGCCAACCCGCTCGAACTGGACGTCAAGAAGGAGCCCATAAAGCTCGCCGGGGGAAGGGGGGAACTGGGGTCCTTCGGACCGCCCGGACGGGTAAGAGTGCCGTTCCCCACATAAAACGTACCCCTGCGGCATCCCGGAAGCTCAGGAGCAAGAAAGCTTACAATCCCACGGCCCCCGAGAGGGTTCAGGAAATTCTCCGCCGGCTCGACTCGCTCTATCCTGACGTAACTTGCGCTTTGCAGCACAACAGCGCATGGGAACTGCTGGTGGCGACCATCCTCTCCGCCCAGTCCACCGATGTTCGCGTGAACATGGTCACGCCTGAACTTTTCCGGAAGTACCCCACCGTGGAGGACTTCGCAGCGCTCACACTCGAACAGCTCCAGCCCGACGTGCGCTCTACCGGCTTTTTCCGCAATAAGTCCAAATCTGTTGTGGGTGCGGCGAAGAAGATCGTGAGTGATTTCGGCGGCCAGGTCCCCGATCAGATGGAACAGCTTCTCACCCTGCCTGGTGTGGCCCGCAAGACCGCCAATGTGGTGCTGGGTACGTGGTTTGGCAAGAACGAAGGCCTGGTCGTGGACACCCATGTTCACCGCGTCAGCCGCCGTCTGGAACTCACCCGCAACGACGATCCGAAAAAGATTGAGCAAGATCTGATGAAGATCACCCCCCGGGAAAAATGGACCCTGTTCTCCCACCAGATCATCTGGCACGGACGCAAGCTATGCGTCGCCCGCCGGCCGAAGTGCGCGGACTGCCCGCTGGAAACTATCTGCCACGCCGCCGACAAGACCTGGAGCACGGTGGAGATCCACAAGTATGCAAAGTAGGCTCCGCCTCCATGTCATCGAAAGCGTCCGATGGCTCTGCTACACTTTTCCTATCTCGTTCACCATCACATGCGCACTCTTATCCTGTTCGCTATCGTCACCTCTATGAGCACTCTTGCGTCGGCCCAGACTTTGCCTGTCCCCCAGATGATCACCGATCCGAAGCAGATCATGAGCAAACCGAACGCCCAGGTGGAACAGAATCAGCAGAGTCTTTCCATTGAACGGCTCTACATGACGCGTTCAGTGGGGGCGACGGCCTGGTCGCCCGATGGCAAGACGATCGCGTTTGTCTCCAACATCAGCGGCCGTAACAATCTTTGGCTGGTTTCCGCGGAGGCTGGGTGGCCCACACAACTCACGGTTAGCGAGCAGCGCCAAACCTCGCCTGCCTGGTCGCCCGACGGAAAATGGATCGCTTACACTTCCGACTACGACGGCGATGAGCAGTGGGACATTTTCTTTGTCTCGCCCAAGACCGGCCAAGTAGTGAACATCACCAACACGCGGGAGATCTCGGAAGAGAGTCCCACGTGGTCGCCGGATGGCCGTTACCTCGCTTACACTGTGAAGCCGCGGACGTCATCGGTGTACGAGATCGATATCTTCGACACGCTGATGCGCGACACCAAGCACCTGACCAGCGGCACGCCAAAAGATCAGATGAACGTCAATCCCGTCTGGTCCGCGGATAGCAAGTGGATCGCCTATACGCAACAACAAGCCAAGGGCACCGATTCCAACATTTTCGTTGCCGAAATCGCCACCGGCAAGAGCACTAGGCTGACGCCGGATCAAGGCGAGCAACTTTACACCGCAAACGAATTTTCTCCCGACGGCAAGCACCTGCTCGTCACTTCGAACGCCAGCAACGGCTACGAAAATGTGGGCCTGCTCGACGTCGTCTCGAAGAAGATCAACTGGCTCACGCAGGACAAGTGGGAGATTTCCGGCGGCAATTTCTCGCCCGACGGCAAATCCGTTACCTGGACCGCCAATGTGGATGGCAACATCGACATCCACCTGCACGATCTCGCTTCGAGCAAGACCACTTCCCTGCCTCTGCCTAAGGGCGTAAACGGGCTGGGCGGCGCTGAGTCTGCTTTCACCCGGGACGGCTCGCGCCTTTTATACCACCACAACGGTCCCACCTCGCCCAACGATGTTTGGGTGTATTCGCTGGCCGATGGCAAGTCCCGGCAAATAACGAATTCGCTGGTGGCGGGTGTGCGCCCGGAAGACATGGTCGAACCGTTTCTGGTCCACTATCCCAGCCGGGACGGCAAGTGGATCATCTCAGCCTTCGTCTACGTCCCCTACAACATGGCGCGCAGCGGCCAGAACGCGGCAATTGTTTATGTTCACGGCGGCCCGACTTCGCAGACCGTGAACTCGTTCAGCCGCATCATCCAGCACATGGTCAATCAGGGATATATGGTGATCGCGCCCAACTATCGCGGTTCCACCGGTTACGGCAAAGAATTTCAGCACGCTAATCTTTTTGATATGGGCGGTGGCGATCTGCAGGACGTTCTCGCCGCCGCGGACTGGATCAAACAAACCGGCTATCTCGACCCCAGAAAGATCGCGCTGATGGGCGGCAGCTACGGCGGCTATATGACCATGATGGGCGTGACCAAAGCGCCGGATGTGTGGGCCGCGGGAGTTCCCATCGTGCCCTTCGTCAACTACTTTACCGAGATTGCCAACGAAGACCCGGTACTGCGCGAGATGGACCTCGCGACCATGGGCGACCCGGAAAAGAACAAGGACCTGTTCCACGACCGCTCCCCGATTTTCTTCGCGGACCAGATCAAAGCCCCCCTGCTTTTGCTGGCCGGCGGCCATGATCCCCGGTGTCCCAAGGAAGAGGCCCAGCAGGTGGTGGACGCGGTCAAGCAACGCGGCGGGGTGGCGGAGTACAAACTGTACGAAAACGAAGGCCACGGCTTCGCACGAGTGGAGAACCAGATTGACGCCTACCGGCGAGTATCGGATTTCCTCAAAGCCCGCGTCCCGCCCGCAAACTGCGGATGCTCGCTGAATGAGTAGGGACCGGTGATTGCTAGCCGGTGGGCGGCGTTTCAGCTGCTGACAACGGATCACGGACAACTGCCTGCTGGTTCCCTGCCTAGCGAGCAGGCCTAACGAACTGCTCGAAGAAATCTCCCGAATTCCAACGCGGGCGCGCAGTCTGCTGCGCGATCTCGTATCCCGCCGCTAAATTCACCCGTGTACATTTGACTATCGCGTTGAAGTCGAGCGGCTGAGCCATATCATCTCCCGGCAGGTGGTATCGCGTGTTCTCCCAGTCGAACTGCATCTTCTTGCCATCGAGCTTTGGATCGAGGGTTTGATAGCCTTCCTCAATATAAATCGATGGCACGCCTTGCTCGACGAACGAATACTGATCGCTGCGAACGAAGAATACTTCCTCCGGAGCCGGGTCGGGGCTCACCTCCAGGCCCATGTGGCGAGCTACGTCCTCGGCGACGGCACCCAGGCTGGAGTGTTCGCCACCGAGCGGCACGATGTCTCTGAAATCGTAGAGAAAGGAGACTTCGTCCATGTTCACGTTGGCGACAATTTGCGACATCGGCACAGTGGGATTGTGGGCGTAAAAATCAGAACCCAGCAGGCCTTCTTCCTCACCGGTGACAGCGATAAAAAGAAGGGAGCGGCGAGGCGGCTGTGGCAGCCGGGAAAAGGCGCGGGCGATCTCGATCAGTGCGGCCGTGCCTGACGCATTGTCGGCAGCGCCGTTGTAGATATCGTCTCCATTGACCGGAACGCCGATTCCCAGATGGTCGGCGTGCGCGGTGAAGACAACGTATTCTTTCCTGAGTTGTGGATCAGAGCCAGGGAGAACGGCGGCGATATTCGGGCTTTCCACTTCAGAGTGGCGGCTGACAATGTGAAGCGAAACCTTCACTTCCAGGGGAAAGGCTTGCGGCTTGCTGTCGAGAGCCGTCGCAAGCACTTCCTTCCATGACTTGCCCGAGCCCTCCAACATCGCGGCCGCCGCACTGGAACTGACGGTGACGCGGGCGCGCATATTCGGTTCAGCATCGTTGGGCACGCCTTTGGCGTCCAGCCAGCGCAGGGTCGGTTGGCGATAGAAACGAATCAGTTCTGAAAACGGCGTCCGCTCTTCCACCCTTCCGCCCCAGATGATCAGGAGCCCAATTGCTCCGTGGGCCACGGCATTACGTACCTTGACCGTGCTGTCCGAATAATGTGCGCCCGGCGCGGAGGGGAAACTGGGCGGAGCACCGTAAAGCGCGGCCACAATCTTGCCCCGAACATCCACTCTCGCATAGTCGTCGTAGTTAAACTTCGGGGCGGTCACTCCGTATCCGGCAAATACCACGGGAGCTTCCGCGTTTGTATCCGTGCGCAGAGGGTCGCCGACCACCACAAAGTCCTTATCGATCACCAGCTTTTGCACCCGCTTTGGTTCGGAACCATTGCGGCTGATGATCAGCGAACTCTGGTCTCGCAGCAGTTCGATTTTCCGCAAGTGTATGTTTTGGAAATAAGTTCCGCCCACTCCGCCAGGCTTTAGGCCCATCTCCTCGAACTGTGCGCGTACGTAATTGGCGGCAAGCTGGAACCCGCGCGTACCGGTGCCGCGGCCTTCCAAAAGATCATCGGCAAGGAATTCCATATGGGCCCGAATCGCCTCGGGGCGAATTTCTCGCAGGAGTTCCTCTGGCGGGAAGCTGGAGGAGGAGGTTTGTGCGCTGGCAAAAGAGAAAAGTAAGACCAGACACAGAATCACGAAAATACGCTTAGGCACCAAGGGCGAGCCTCCAGAGAAGAACTAAGTGGCACTAATGTAGAAATCAAAGATGACACGCGGCATATCACATTTTGGACTACCGTCGTTTCTCCACGTGCGCAACGATCGCTTCAATGAGGCCCGGAATGGTATATTCGCTGGCTTCGATGTCTACGCGCAGCCCAAGTCCCCGAAGAGTAGACGAAGTCACGGGCCCAATGGAAGCAAGTCTTACACCGTCGAGCTGTTTTGTGTGGCTCTGTGTTGTCTGGTGCGGGCGCCCACGCCTGCGGCCTCTTCCCAGCAGCATCACGAAATTCCTGGCTGTCGAGGAACTGGTAAAGGTGATCAAGTCGAGACGCTCCTTCGCCGACGTCAGCGCCGCCCGCAACCGTTTGCGCGAAACTTGGGGAATGATGGTTTCGTAGGCTTCAACCACGTCTACCCGCGCCCCCAGCTTCCTCAACTCCCGCGGAATTACATCGCGGGCAACTTTCGCGCGCGCCAGCAGTACCCGCTTGCCTCTTACCTTGCGCTGTAGGCTGGCTACCACGGATTCGGCGACGTACTCCTTCGGCACCATGTCGACTTTTAATCCGTGCTCCTGGATGGCCCGCTTGGTGGCCGGCCCGATAGCGGCAATTTTCAGGTGGCCCAGGCGTTCTCTACTAAGTCGAAGTTTTACCAGCCGCTGCCACAGAGCTTCAACTCCGTTGACGCTGGTCAGGACGAGCCAGTCGTAGTCCGAGAGATTTTGCAATGCGCCGTCCAGCGACTTGTATGATCGCGGCGCGCGGATTTCGATGAAGGGAATGTCCAGAACCTCCGCCCCGCGATCACGCAGGCCGGAGGAGAGTGCGCTGGCCTGGTGGCTGGCACGGCCAACGAGGATGCGGAGACCCGCTAACGCAAGTGCCTTTGCTCCACGGTTCGTCTGTTGCTCGGGTTTCATTCTAGGCGTGACCTACTAGGCGTGACCAGGCCGGTTCGTAAGCATTTAGTGCACCGTGCCCCGACTGAGACCTTCGGCTCCCAGGAACTTTGCATTCAGGGACCCGCCGCTAAACAGCATCTCTTCCAACGCCTGGTTCAGATCGGGCCGGAGCTGGCCGTTGCTGCCGTTTTGAATGTAGAACTGGGCCGAGCGCCTCATCAGTTCCTTGATGAATGCCGCGCGGGCCTTCCGACTGATATCGCGCAGCTTGTGTACGCGCAGGACGCCGGCCCGTCCGGAATAGTTGTCAGCGGCTTCAAGAGAGATGACCTTTCCGCGGTAAGATGCGGTCCGTTTGACCAGAACTTCGAGCTGATCAAAGAGGCGACGTGAAAGCTTGGAACCAGCCTCGCCCGGGGGCGCAGCGATTTCCACGTGCGTGCCGGACAAACGCCCGAAGCTGGTTGCTGTACTAACGAGCAGCGCGAAGGGCGCCCGTCCCTCATGAGACAACCATATTGCCTGTCTTAGGCACCGAGCAGGCAATGCTTCCCCGATATCCACCTCCGCGTGCTGCAGGGGACCGATTACGACCGGATTGTGCTGATCGCCCAAAACTTGAGCGAAGGTAAGCGTCTCATGCTGAGAGTATGGGGGATGAATCCCGAGGAGCTTAACGTTAGCGTAATCAACGAAGAGCTTCTCGAGTGCGAGTTGTACGTCCACGCGCGCGGTTATGGGGAAGGTGCGGTTCGCGGTCACAAGTTCGTGCGTACGTTGCGTTCGGAAGTGGCGTTTCAGCGCGGCCTCGGCCCTGGGCACAACCGGCTTCGCTTGTTTCATAAATCGTGCTTCTCCAGTGCTTGCAATTTCATGGCTGCTGCGGAGTAATCACTCGGTGGCGGTACACTTCCTGCAGGATGGCGTCTCCTCCGCGACTCAGCAGGGCTTTGCCGACCGCTTCACCGAGTTGCACCGGGTCATCGCCCTGACCCGATTCCCGCACCAATTTGGTTCCATCCGGACGCGCCACAATCGCATCGAGACGCAATCTGCCGTTGATCATTTCCGCAAAAGCTCCGATCGGGACCTGGCAGCCTCCGCCCATTCTGTTCAGCAACGCGCGTTCGCAAGTGGTGGCGAGGCGGGCTGCCTTGTCGTCCAGGAAAGCGACAAGCTCGCGCACGACGGAATCATCCTTCCGAATCTCGACCGCCAAAGCGCCCTGACCAGCGGCCGGACACATGAGATTCGCGGCCAGCAGTTGCCGTATGCATTTCTGTTTGTCTAGCCGGTTTAGTCCAGCGGCGGCGAGGACTGCGGCATCGTATTCGCCGGCTTCAAGTTTACGCAGGCGCGTGTCCACGTTTCCACGCAGGGCGTGGACCTCAAGATCGGGCCGCAGGGCTTTCAATTGTGCTTGCCGCCGCAGGCTGCTAGTTCCGACCCGGGCCTGGTTTGGGAGCTCCTCGATACTGCGATATTTCTGCGAACAAAAGGCGTCTCGCGCATCGGCGCGCGAAGGAATCGCTGCAATCTCAAAACCTGTTGGGAGTTCCGTGGGCACGTCTTTCAGACTGTGCACGGCGAGGTCGATCCGGTTTTCCGCGAGCGCTTCTTCAATTTCCTTGGTGAACATGCTTTTGGTGCCAACCTGGGCGAGAGCGACCTCGGTAATCTTGTCGCCGGTTGTCCTGATGATTTTGATTTCGAGCTTGTGTCCGCGCGCTTCGAGCTGCGCTTTGATGTGATTCGCCTGCCACAGCGCCAGTTGCGATCCGCGGGAGCCGATGCGCAGCAGTGCCACTAACTTTCCGCTCCGGAATCCCCCGCCCGGGACTTGGCTGCTCTGTTCTGGTCTCTTTCCTTTTCCTGCAGATTGAACAAGCGTCGAACGAGGTCGATTACAGTGGTCGCTTCCGGCTCGCGCACCGCCGTTTTCAGCGTGCTGATGGGGGTGTGCATGATCTTGCTTACGATCCCTCGAGTCAGCGCTTCTACGGCCAGTTCCTGTTCCGGCGAGAGAGTTCCCAGCCGGCCACGTACACGGTCGATCTCTGCCTGGCGAATTGTTTCCAGATGGTCCTGCAAGGAAACGATGGTGGGGACCACATCCAGCGTTTGCAGCCGAGCCTGAAAGCGATCCACTTCCGCCGCGACAATGGCCTCGGCGCGCTCCGCTTCTTTCCGGCGGTCGTCGACATGGGAAGAAACCGCCTGCTGCAAATCGTCAATGTCATAAACGAAGATGCCGTCCAGTTTGTTCATCTCGGGATCGACATCGCGCGGCACAGCGATGTCAATGAAGAACATGGGACGGTTCTTGCGGCGCCCGAGAAACAGCTCCCCATGCTCGCGTCGAAAGATGGCGTGCGGCGCACCGGTTGAAGTAATCACGATATCGGCGCGGTCGCAGGTCTCGTAGAGCTGCTCAAAAAGGATTGCCTGTCCATCAAACTTGGCCGCGAGTTGCTGGGCGCGCTCGTAAGTGCGATTGGCGACAAAGATCGTTTCCGCGCCGTGGGCCAGCAGGTGGCGCGCCGCCAGTTCGCTCATCTTGCCCGCGCCTACCAGGTACACATGTTTGCCTTGGAGCGAGCCGAAGATCTTCTTGGCCAGTTCGACCGCGACCGAGGCCACCGATACCGCAGAGGATCCCACAGCGGTTTCCGTGCGCACCCGTTTGGCGACGGCGAAAGCGCGGGTAAGAAGCAAGTCGAGTTGCGAGTGCACCGCGCCCACCGCCCGCGCCGTGGCGTAAGCCTCTTTCACCTGCCCCAGAATTTGAGGTTCGCCCACCACCATCGAGTCCAGGCTAGAGGTCACGCGAAACAGGTGACGAACCGCTTCGCCTTCGCGATACTCGTATAGGTGGGGCTCGTAGTCGCCGGGGTTTAGTTGAAAGTAGTCACGCAGAAAGCTGCGCAGGTCCACGGTTCCATTCGTCGTTTGCGCCAACACCTCCACTCGATTGCAAGTGGAGAGAATCAGCCCCTCATCCACTCCCGGATGCTGGGCCAGCCGCCTTAGGGCCTCGGGCAGACGCGAATCGGGGATGGCCAGTCGCTCACGCACTTCCACCGGCGCAGTCTTGTGGTTCACCCCGATGAGTTGAAACTTCATGATGGGACAAATCCGTGAATCGTACTGTAGTAGTTCGCCGACCAGGCAATGACCGCCGCGACCACTGCACCGGTGGCCAGATAGGCAGCCCTACGTCCGCGCCATCCCGCATTCCAGCGGGTGAAAACCATCACCATGTACACCACCCACATTAGCAGGGAAAGAAAAATCTTGGGATCGAGCAGATCCACTCGGCCGTACGTGGCCTGGGCCACGATGGTGCCGGCAACCAACCCCAGAGTCATGAAAGGAAAGCCGAGCAGGAGCGAGCGATAGCCGATTTCGTCGATGACTTCCAGGGCTGGCAGACGCAACGTAATACCGACAGACTTTTTAGACTTCAGGCGGCGCTCCTGCAGCAGATAGAGCAGGCTGGCAGCGAAGCTCAGAAACAGAGCCGCGTACCCAGTGAAGATCATGGCAATGTGGGCAAAGAGCCAGCCCCGGCGCATCGCCGGGGAAGGAAGCAGGAACGGTTGCTGGATGGTGGCCGCCACGAACGTCAGGACAAAAACCAGCGGAAACACAACGATCCCGGGTGAAGTGGTGCGATACACCAGATATACGATCATGAACGCAGCCATGATCATCAAAGCCAGAAGAGACTCGGAGTTATGCACTGAGGCGAGCGTCAATTGTCCCGAGAGGAGCACTGCTTCGCTCAGCGACACGAACTGGAAAACCATTCCTAGACTCATGGCCGGCAATGCGACCCGGTTCAGAAGCGAACTGGTTCGAGTCAGAGCCAGAAGCGCATCGAGAAGTCCTACGGCGTAGCAGCACAGCGCCACTCGGAGCCACAGTATTGGCATAGAAAATCGAAGCTCCACTTGCGGGACCGCGGTCGACGGTCCGACACCGTGATTATAGTCTGCACAACGGGAAGGGCAGAAGGCGAAAGGGTTAGGCACGACGGCCGATAGTACGAGCTTCCCTAGCGCCGGCATCGCGTCGGCCGTCGCAGGGCATGTTGCCCTGCGCTGGCGCGGCGGGACGCCGCCCCGACAGCCGCTGGGACGGTGGGGCTACGAAATCCCAGCGTTTGAATGGACTCCAAGTTCCCACTATTCCACGCCGAGCCTTGCGGTGGCCCCCTCCAAACTGTCCTCGCTTACCGAGAGCCGTCGGCCGCTAGCCATCATATCTTCAATTTCGTCAAAGGCCTGAAACAACCGCATCTTCACAGCACCGTACTGTTCAGCCTCATTCAGCGCACGTCCATGCCTGCTAGCCCAACCCCGCAGAGCTTCGTCGTGGAGAAATATGCTTACCGCGAAAGTGGTCTTGCGGTCCGAGGTTACGTCGAAAATGTATTCGCTCGCCGGAGCCTCGGGAGCGGCGGCCAGCGCGGTGCGCTTGCCTACGAAATAGTACTGATAGACGTAGCCCTGACCACCAGCGTACGTCTTCATGCGACGGAGAGTCATAGGAGGATTCCGGTCGTTGCTCGTTGGTCCCATCAGCATAGAGTGGTTGGTCAATGACCAACAAGCACCTAACGACTGCTGTTCCCCGGCGAAACTACCCGGCCATATTCGCTGGCTCGCGCCAGTCGGTCGAACATACGGTATGCGGCGGCAGAAATCTCGGTAATCGCCTCTTCGCCATCGCGCTCTTGGCGCAAGTAAGTTGTCATCACGCAGATCACGTAGGGGCGGTTTTCGACGAATACGACACCCGAGTCGTTGCGTACGCCCTCGAGTTCTCCCGGCTTGTTGGCGATCTTCACTCCCTCCGGCAAGTCACGCGGAATGAAGCTTTGCTTGTGCGTGCTGAGCACTTTGAAGAAATCGGCGGTCATTTCCGGGTTGAGGACTCTACCGCGATAGAGATCTTCGAGTAAGGCCATCATTTCCCCGGGTGTGGATATATTCTCTCTACCCTCGCCGGCCGCTTTGAGGTCCATCATCTTGCGGCGCAGGCGGGTGTGGGGCAGACCCAGTGAATCCATTAGCGCGTTGACGTTCTCCATGCCGACGCGGTCAATCAGGACATTGGTTGCACTGTTGTCGCTGACCGCGACCATCATCGTGGCCAGATCGCGCAATGTAATTCGGGTTACCCCAGAAGTCAGGCCGCCCATGATGTCGCTGTCGGCCACCAAGTCGCTCGCCTGTACCGTGTACAAGTCGGTAAGTTTCAGCTTGCCGGTCTGGACCTGGCGGTACAGTTCTGCCAGGACAGCGACCTTGATGGAACTAGCCTGAGGGAATACTTGATCGGCGTGCAACAGGAATTTTCTGCCGCTGCCGAGGTCGAGGATGGCAACGCCGAGAACGCCGTCGAGATGGTGATCCACATCGTCGATGGTCGATTGGAGTTTCTGCCAGAGTAGCTGCTGCTTGGCCGCGGCAGTGTCAGGACCCGTCTGGGCACAGGCGGTGGCCAAAAGAAGTAATAAACCAATGGAACGAATCAACGGTCAGTCCTCCGGAAGCGGTGCCATTATAGCGGGTCCAGATGAGCCGACGTCTTTAGTCCGAGGTGCGCTGTCCGGCGTTCTTCTACCCCTCGATCTTTGCTCCCCGCAGCAGCTTGACCGCGCTCTCCGAAGTCACCGGCGAGTAGTACACCTCTTTGAAGGTGTACGACTTGGCCTTTCCCGCGACCACCGGAAGGATTTCGATGTGCCAGTGGTAATCGTCGTCGATGGTTCTCCAATAATCCAGGCTTTTCGATTGGTGCTGGGTGTTGGGTGAGGTGTGGAGCACCAGGTGAAATTCGCCAGTTACGGTGCGAATCCTTTGCAGCGTGCGGCGCAGGAGTGCGCCGAGATCGAGCACGCTGCCTGCCCGGGCGAGGCCGACGCGCTCGAAGGCGGCTTCATGAGCGCGCGGAACTATCCAGGTTTCATAAGGGACGCGGGGTGCATAGGGACAGAGAGCGACAAAATCGCCACGCACTTCGAGCACACGCTGGTTCTGCTGCAGTTCCTGGGAGATGATATCGCAGAAAACGCAGCGTTCTTTGGCTTTGCAGTAGTCCCGTCCGGCGCGCAACTCATAGAGCACCCGTCGCGGTACGAAAGTAGTCGCTGTAAGTTGCGATGTAGAGTGCTCGAATTCCTGGCCGGCATTGTTCCCGTGATTCTTGAAGATGCTGACATACTTGAAACGCGCATCGCGTTTCAGATCCTGAATGCGTTGTGCCGCCAGCAGTAGGAACTGTTGGATTTCGGCATCGCTCGCCATCCACAGTTGCCGGTCGTGGCGGAGATTCTCGACCAGCACCTCGTGCGCGCCCACCGCCGACATGCGGTCGTAGATACCGTCGCCGCGACGGGACGGTTCTCCTTCGATGCGATACAACGGCGTGGGGTGGACCACAGCGCGTGCTGACCACGGGCCGCCACCCACTCCTGGCATCTTAGAAACCAGTTGCGGCGCGTCTGGCGAGTCTGGACAGAACCGGCAGAAAGACTCCGCGCGCGGGGCACTGTCAGGCACATCGTCGCCAGTAATAACCCACGAGCGGGTGATCGGATCCTTGCGCAATTCCATCACTAGAGGAAAACATCGGCGCGACGAACCGTCAACTGTGATTTGCATCACCAGGAAACCACAGCTTCGTTTGTTATAATCCGCGCACGAACCAACCTCACATGAGCGAGCCGTCCACACCGTTGATGCGGCAGTATGCTGCGATCAAGAAAGAACATCCCAGCGCCCTGCTCTTCTTTCGTCTGGGAGATTTCTACGAGCTCTTTTTCGATGACGCCGTCCTGGCCGCGCGCGAGCTGCAAATCACGCTCACCTCGCGCAACAAAGAAAAAGGCGTGGCCATACCTATGTGCGGGGTGCCTCATCACGCCGCCGAGGGCTATATTTCCAAGCTAATCCGCAAGGGATTTAAAGTCGCGATCTGCGAGCAGGTGGAAGATCCGCGGGTGGCCAAAAAATTGGTGCGCCGGGAAGTAACGCGGGTGGTCACGCCGGGCACCGCGTCAGATTCGTCGTTGAGTTCAGAGGAAAACAACTTTCTGGCAGCCATCGCTCACACCGGCGAGCGTGTTGGCTTCGCCGCCCTCGACCTTTCCACCGGCGAATTTCGCGCCACTGAGTTCCAGGGTGAGGACGCGGCGAAAAAAATCCAGGAAGAAATCCAGCAGTTGCGCCCTAAAGAAGTCCTGTACGGCTCCAGCGCGCCGCTGTTTGAGCTGAGCCGGCCCTACGGAACGGGATCGAAGCCTGTCCTGAGCGAAGTCGAAAGGACCCGTCCCAGCCGCCCTCTGGGCGGCGCTGGTTACGCCGAAACCCCACTCGACGACTGGATTTTCGCTCCTGACCACGCCATCCCACTGCTGGAAAACCATTTCGGAGTGCTTTCCCTGGAAGGCTTTGGCCTGTCGGGCAAGCCGGCGGCGGCGGCCGCGGCGGGAGCCATCCTCTACTATGTCCGTTCCACGCAACGCGGGACTCTAAGCCATGTCGATCGTATCGGATTTTACGAGCGGCAGACCTGCCTAGTGCTCGATGCGGTAACCGTGCGCAACCTGGAGCTGATTGAGCCGCTCTTTGCCGGCGCCGATGCAGGCGTTACGGTGTTTCGTTCGATTGACACGACGGTCACGCCCATGGGCAAACGGCTGCTTCGCTCGTGGCTGCTGCGTCCGTCGATCGAAATCGCCGAGATCAACGCTCGACTGGATGCGGTTGAATCGCAGGTAAAGGAGACTGTCGGACGCGAAGAGCTTCGCCGCGCGCTGGACGGTATCCTGGACTTGGAGCGGTTGCTCAGTCGGGTAACGCTGGAAACCGCCAACCCTCGCGACGTACTGGCGCTGGCAGCTTCGCTGGGGAAGCTACCAGCGGCACGAGCAGCGCTGGCTCACTTCGCTGCTGACCGGTCGAAAGCCCTGCACTCGTCGGTGGACGAACTCGCCGATCTGCGCCGGCGAATTGAAACCACCATTATCCCTGAGCCTCCGATTTCGCTGAGCGACGGTGGCGTAATTCAAGCCGGCGTCGAGCCCGAATTAGACCAATTGCGCGACCTGAGCCGCAACAGCAAGCAATTCCTGGCCGAGATCGAGCAGCGTGAGCGCCAGCGCACGGGTATTGCGTCACTCAAGGTGAAGTTCAACTCGATTTTTGGGTATTACCTCGAAGTTTCGAAGGCAAATCTGCACCTCGCCCCGGCCGATTATGAGCGCAAGCAAACCTTGGTCAATGCGGAGCGCTTCACCACGCCGGAGTTGAAGGAATACGAATCAAAGATTCTCGACGCTCAGGAAAAGATCGTAGACATCGAACGCCGCCTGTTTGCCGAATTGCGCTCAGCGATTGCCGGAGAAGCCCGGCGCATCCGGCAGACCGCGCTGGCCCTCGCTGAGGTCGACGTGCTGGCCGCGCTCGCCCAGATTGCCGCCCTGCGAAATTACTGCCGACCGAGGTTCGACGATTCGACTGACCTCGAGATCGTTGCCGCGCGCCATCCTGTGATCGAGCAGCAGGAACTGGGCGGCGGCGAACGCTTTGTACCCAACGATCTCTATTTGAATTCGACGACTCACACCATCCTGGTGCTGACCGGCCCGAACATGGGCGGCAAGTCCACTTATCTAAGACAAACCGCGCTGATCACGATCCTGGCGCAGATGGGATCCTTTGTTCCCGCTCGTTCCGCCCGGATGGGGTTAATAGACCGGGTGTTCACCCGCATCGGGGCCAGCGACAACCTAGCGCGTGGACGATCTACCTTCATGATTGAGATGACGGAGACTGCGGCCATCCTGCATACTGCGACAGCGCGCTCGCTCATCCTGCTTGACGAAGTGGGCCGCGGCACTGCGACCTACGACGGACTGGCGATTGCCTGGGCCGCGGTCGAGTACATTCAC
>Ga0070706_100001185_pt1 | contig 27915 bp, 17 predicted proteins | sample KBSK5501metaG_FD_65476 | JGI IMG/M metagenome (GOLD analysis project Ga0070706, IMG submission 65476) | Corn, switchgrass and miscanthus rhizosphere microbial communities from Kellogg Biological Station, Michigan, USA - KBS K5-50-1 metaG | ecosystem: Host-associated > Plants > Roots >... | reverse complement strand
TGCATTCGAGAAAGGGGAAATCGACATCGGATTCACTCGGACCCTCACCGCAGAACAGAACAGGACCTTCTCATCGCGGGTTTTGTACCGCGATTCCTTGATGGCTGTGCTGCCGCGTTCACGACCCGTGAAGAGCAAGCGAGTGCGTATTGCAGATTTGGCAAACGAGAGCTTCGTTTTGTTCCACCGTGAGGGCTACCCAGGTGTGTTCGATACGACCACAGCCATGTGTCAGAAGGCCGGCTTTTGCCCGCGTGTTGAAAATCAGCCGAATATGTTGCAGACGGTGCTGTCGCTGGTTGAGGCAGAACAGGGCGTTTCCATCGTGCCTGCCTGTGCTAGAAACCTACGTTCAAATGGTGTTCGGTTCTACCGTTTGCAACCCGATGATGTCCGGGTCGAGCTTGTCGCGGCATGGAAAAAAGCGAACCCGTCCGTTGTCCTTCGCGCCTTTTTGGAGTTGATTGATACAAACGCGGCACAGATTCGCAGCAAGGCGGAGCTTCACTAACATCGATTGTTTTGCAACGACCGTTCGATCTGGTAAAACGCATGTCCAAGCTGGTGCGCCGTTCTTTTCGATGAACCTTAAACCGATTATTTAGGAAACATATTCCGGGTGATCGCCTTGGCACGGCGGTGGCTTCTAGGAAATCCTGAGCAGTCACGATCATATCGTAGAATTCGAGATAGTCCCCGATCGGTGCCGATAAACGTTAGAACCCTATCGGGACTGCCCCGAGAGGAAGAGCCGAATTGTCCGGAATGTGTGACTCGGGGCACTTTCGATAGGGTCGTTTGAACTGAGCCGCTAGCGTTTGCGGCGGACGCGGTCGGACCTATGGGAATTGAATTGGGTTAGATGGACATTATTCAAAGAGAACGAGCGTACGGCGTGGTATTCGTCTCGAATACCTGACCGCGACGTCTGCGGTTGCTAACCCCAACAAAATGCATAGTCCCACAATGCATATCGCCACGAACGTAGTGCGGAAAACCGCCGCCAGCATATTCATCTGGGATTCTCGGCACGCTCACGATTAAGCCATTGGGCCACGGGTTGGGGCTGCGAGTTTACCGGCGACAGGGCTGAATTCAGTCCAGAGGTGCGTACACCAAGATCGCGGCATCCCGCTTGTCGTTCGCTGGAGCCGCTACAAAGTACCGATCAAGCTCTGGCGACCAGAACGATGTGCCAGCACCGGAACGAGTCGAGATCTTTCCTAGAATCTCGTAGTGATCTGCATCCTTCTGTTGATAGACGTAGGCAAATCCATCCGGCAGCTCTCTGCCTCCAGACACATAAATGTGCTTGCGTTGGCGGTCGAAGTAAACTCCGTCCATACCCTCAGCAGTCGGAAGGTGAGTGATTCCCTTGCCCGACTGAGCGTCGATAACAATCATTTCGGGGGGCGTTCGCGTTCCGGCAAAGAGGCGAGACGAGAATTCGTCGAAGGCGGCATCTCCTGGGTGCTCGCTGCTCACTTTCCAGCTTGAAACGACCTGTCGTTTGTTCGTGTCAACTACCTGGAGTTGGTTGGCGGCAGAAATGAAGACGAAGAGTGTGGTCCCGGAGTTGTTCAACAACAGCTCTGATGGATGCGCTGACACCTGGATATCGGCAATGTGCTTGTCATCCCTCGCGTCGATGATTCCGACTTCTCCGTAGTCTTTACCCGCGTCTTTGCCGCCATACCCGACGTAGACGCGCTTGCTGTGAGGCTCGTAAACCACACGGTTGGGACCCGGTTCAAGCTGGATCGAGTCGAGAAGGTCCAGTGTGTCGCCCTTGAAGACCCTCAGCATTGCGTCGTCCCCGCTGGCTACAAACAGCTTATTGAGCGCCGGCACGAACAAGGCTCCTTGTGGCTTCTTAAATCCGGGAATGCGACGCACCCATTTACCGGCTTGCAGATCCACGACCTCCAACGTGCCGTTCTCTAGTCCGGCGACAAACAGGCGCTTGCCCTTCACATCCACATCCATGTGGTCCAGGCGGCCTTTGACGTTCGGCATAGAAATTGTCTGCAAGAGTCGAAGAGGGTCCTTCCGAGCCTCTTGAGCGCGTCCGTCTTTGGAGAACACAGTTACGAAAACGACTGCCAACAACCAGATCGCTGGAGAGTTTTTCATGGTGTTCGCTCACTCCTCTGGAGCATAAACCCACAGCGCCGCGCCTTGCTTGGAACTGGCCGGCACAGCCAGATAGAAACGGTCCCGTTTCTCGTACCATAGACCCGTCCGCGCTCCGACAGTCGTCGGGACGTTCGCTAAGGACTGATAGTGATCCGCGTCGCTTTGCTGGATGACACTGATGAGGCCCTCTCCTCCGGGTACATAAATGCGGTTTCTGCCGCTGTCGTAGTACAGGTCGTCAGCGTCGTTCACACAGGGAACACTCGCAACCATCGAGCCGCTGTCTGAATCCAGCACTACGAGTTGCGCGGGCTTGCGGGTTACCACGAACAGGCGATGATCCGCCTCATCGAGTGCCATCGGATAGTTAGATTTGCCGGTCTTCAGCGGCCAATCTCTGACTTTGTGGGTGGTCCGGTCGATCAACACGAGTTTGGCTTTAGTGGCGATGTTGGCGTAAATCACCGGCTTCGAGCTGCTGATCTGAAATGATTCGGGGTGAGCATCGAGCTTGGCAACATCATCGAGGCGCTTGCTGCTCGCGGCGTCAATTACAGCAATGCCGCCCTCTTCATCTCCGCCATAGGCGACATAGACCTTCTTCTCTTTCGGATCGTAACGGACGTTGTCCGCATCTTCCCCAATATCCACGGTGCTCAGCAGCTTGAAGGACTCTCCATCGTAAATTCTGAGCTTTCCGTCTGTGCCGTTTGCTACGAAAAGCCTGTCGATATCCGCGACGTGAACCACTCCTTGTGGCGCCGCTGCACCTGTGATGCTGTGTATATCGCGGCCTGAAAACGTGTCCACGATCTCGACTGTATTGTTGCCGAGAGCCGCACCAATGACGCGCTTACGTTTCGCGTCGAACGTGAAGTGGTCTATGCGACCTCCCACGTTCGGCAAAGGAATCTCTTGGACCAGAAGTAGCGGTGCTCGCTCAGATGCCCTCGGCTTTTCTTGTGACAAGGCAACAGATCCGACAATCAGTCCTGGGATAAAAAGCGCCGCCAAACGTTTCATATTCACTCCCGATTAGGCTTAGAAATGATCACGCCTGCTTTCGCTACTTCGCCTACGAGACAGTTCCAGCGAAACGCGACCGCCAGCACAAATGGTTAGCACAAATGGTTATGGTGGATAACACTACTCCATCCCTGACGGGTCTTACCTGAAGATTTGTTCAGCAAATCTTCAGTCGTCACTCATCCCTCTGGCCGATACTATTTCGGGGGTGGAGCCTTGCGAATTCTCGTCGTTGAAGATGAAGCAAAAGTTGCCCGCGCCTTGCAAGAGGGCTTGGAGCGGGAGGAGTACGACGTTGTCGTTGCACGCACGGGAGAAGAAGGCTTCTTTTTGGTTAGTGCGGAGGAATTCGACCTCGTGATATTGGACCTCATGCTTCCGGGCCGAGACGGTCTCCAAGTCCTATCAACACTGCGCAAGCGAGGGCTGGTCACGCCCGTCCTTATACTCACGGCTCGCGACGCAATCGAAGACCGGGTGCAAGGCTTGGACGGCGGAGCAGACGATTACCTCGTAAAGCCTTTTGCATTCCCGGAGTTGTCTGCTCGGATTCGAGCCCTGTTAAGACGGGGACGGACTGATCAGCTTGTCCGCCTCAAACTGGCCGACTTGGAAATGGACCTCGTGGCGCGAAAGGTTAAGCGAGGCAACAAAGACGTTGAACTCACTGTCCGAGAGTTCGAACTGCTCGAATATTTTCTAAGGCACAAGGAACAGGTTGTGTCGCGCGAGATGTTGGCGCGCGAGGTATGGAAAGAGCCGTCGCGAGCCACACCACTCGACAATGTCATTGACGTTCACATGGCACGGTTGCGACGCAAGCTGGATGAACCGTTCGACCTCAAACTGATTCACACGATTCGAGGCGTGGGATACGTACTGCGGGAGGAGTCATGAAGCGTCTGTGGCCCCGGCATGTGCGGTCCCGCATGGCTCTTTGGTACGTGCTGGTGTTGGGTTTTCTCCTCTTGGCTTATGCCGCTGGCACGTCAGCGTACTTGTTTCACAGTCTGCGCGAACAGCTTGACGACAGTCTGCTGGAAGACGCCGAGACAGTAGAAGGACTACTCAGAGTCGCAGCTGATGACACGGTTGCGCTAGAGTCAGGTCATCCCGAAGGACACGAACCAAATGCGGAACGCTTGGTCGAAGTCTGGTCACCGGAATCGACGCTTCTGTATCGGAGTCCAGGTCTACGAGGACAAGGGCTGGGTGGACCACCTCTGCCCGGACAACCCGAAGCGGCTCCTTCTTCGTTGCGCCTATCCGACGGGGTGCGAGTCCGTCTTGCAGTCACTACGCCCGTGGTCGGAAATCGCCGCGTCCTCCTGCGCGTAGCTCACAGCGAAGAACCGCTTTGGCAGGAGATGCAAGAATTTGTCTCCGTCCTGCTCCTGGCACTCCCATTGGGTCTGATATTGGCAGGCCTCGGCGGGTTTGCACTTGCACGAAAGGCTCTCGCTCCTGTCGATGTTATGGCCCACAAAGCAGAGAGAATCTCAGCCGAGCGTTTGAACGAACGCCTCCCGGTTGAGAATCCCGACGACGAATTGGGTCAGCTAGCTCAAGCTTTCAATGCCACGCTTGCACGTTTAGAAGGCGCTTTCGAGCAACTCCGGCGGTTCACGGCGGATGCCTCACACGAATTGCGCACACCGCTTACCGCGATTCGAAGCGTTGGTGAAGTAGCGCTCCAAACTCCAAAGTCGGCAACCGAGTACCGAGATGTAATCGGCAGCATGTTGGAGGAGACCGACCGTCTCACGCGTCTTGTGGATAGTCTGCTCACTTTGTCTCGCGCCGACGCCGGGCATGTGCACGTGGACCGGGCGGAGATTTCGCTGCTCGGTCTTGTGCAGGAGGCAAGTTCACTGGTCGAGGTTTTGGCGGAAGAGAAGCGGCAACGGATTTTGGTACAAGGTGACTCGACACTTGTGGTTTCAGGAGACCGCCTGATCCTTCGGCAAGCTCTGATAAACCTAATCGACAACGCAATTAAGTACTCTCCGACTGGCGCGGAGATTGGCGTTCACATTCACCCAGGAAAAGACAGCCAGGTGATTGTCGAAGTCATTGATAAAGGTCCAGGTGTGTCCCAGGAACATCAGTCCCGAATATTTGATCGCTTTTACCGAGTGGACAAGGCGCGCTCCCGCGAGTGGGGTGGCGCTGGTCTGGGTCTGGCGATTGCGCGATGGGCTGTCGAGGTCCACGGTGGGCAGATCGCTGTCGAGAGCGCTGAAGGCGAGGGAAGCACTTTTAGGGTCACTCTCCCTCTGACTGTTGGTCGTCAACAAACTTCGATGAGCTAGAGCAGGTGCGGTACAGGTTAGTCACGAATTCACTTTGAGTGAGGAGACTCCGATGAATACAGTGAGGAAAAGCAAAAGGCTTGGATTTCTTCTATGGGCGGTCACGATTGCGCCAGTCGCTCAGATCGCAAATGCCCAGGAAACTCCAAGTGATTATCAACAGGTGTTGAAGGCTGTAGGCAAAACGGGCGATTACAAATCGAATGTTCTGAAGGTGAACATTCCACGAAACGACCTGCACATGAGCATAGCAGGTTATTCGGTGCCAACTCCTTTGGGTTTTGGTGGTTGGTTCGCCATGACGAAGGGCGATGGCGGAGAAGAAGTGTTGATGGGTGATTTGGTGCTAACTCAGGAGGAAGTGAACCCCGTGATGTCAGCCCTGCTTGATCATGGGCTAGAAGTCACGGCCCTGCACAATCATTTCTTCTGGGACGATCCCCGCGTCTTCTTTATGCACATCCACGGACACGGCAAAGCTACCGATCTAGCAGACAAGATCAAACCCGCAGTCGATCTCATCGGACATGCCCCAACCGCTGCAACCGCGCCGAAAAGCACAACAAGCGCCCCGGCAGCGGGCACTCTCGATACGGGAAGGATTGCGAAGATTGTCGGACACGAAGGTGAGCAGAATCCACCAGTATACAAGATCACGATAGGACGTGATGACCTTTCCGTAAAGGAAATGGGAGCAACGATAAACGCGCGGATGGGTCTCAATACCTGGGCAGCCTTTGTTGGAACCAATGATGACGCCGCTGTGGCCGGCGATATCGCCATGCTCGAAAGCGAAGTCACGCCAACTCTCAAGGCTCTACGCTCACACGGGCTTGATGTGGTCGCGATTCACCACCACATGATCAACTCAAGACCGATGGTCATCTTTCTCCACTATTGGGGTCGAGGACCGGCTGAGAAGTTGGCAACTGGCTTCAAGGCGGCATTGGACGAACTAGGCAAGGCGAGCAGGCCATGAAAACAAAATGGCTTCGCTCGAATCAGGTTGTTGCTGTGGCGGTCGCGGTGTGTATAGGCGGCACTAGCATTTCCGTGGTGTCATCTCAGACTCACGATCAGCCTCCTCTAAGGCAGGTAGCCGATATCCCTTTACCGGGGAAGGCGGTTCGCTTCGATTACCAGACCTTGGACGCGTCGCATGGGCGGCTGTACATCGCGCACATGAACGCCGACCAACTCGTGGTCTTCGATGCAAAAAAGCGGGAGGTGGTTGCGAACCTCGACGGCTTTTCAAGCGTCCACGGAGTCTGGGCTGTTCCTGAACTAGGGAAGGTGTATGCATCGGCGACTGGCGAACACAAAGTAGCGGTGGTTGACATGGAGAGCCTCAAAACCATCGCTAAGGCCGGACCCGTCCACTATCCAGACGGTATTGCCTACGCGCCGGGGCCGAAGCGAGTGTTCGTCTCCGATGAACACGGGGACGCGGACGCTGTTATAGATGCAACGACCAACGTGCTTCTTACTGCGATCCCTCTGGGTGGAGGCGCTGGGAACACTGTTTACGACTCAGGATCGGGCCAGATCCTGGTTGCAGTCCACGAAAAGAATGAACTCGTGGCGATCGACCCCGCCACGGCCAAGATTGTGGGACGCTATCCCGTGGCGGGAATTGAGAGCCCACACGGTGTAGCCCTCGACGTGAATGCGCGACTGGCGTTTGTTGCCGGCGAAGAAAACAACAAACTGGCGCTGGTTGACCTTACGAACATGCAAGTCTTGGCCACTTATCCCGTGGGAAAAGACCCGGATGTGCTGGCATTTGATCCGGGTCTGAGGCAGCTATACGTGTCGGCGGAATCCGGCAACGTGACCGTTTTTCGAGAGAAGGGCAAAAAGCTGGTCAGTATGGGCAGCCTTTTCATGCCACATGCTCACACAGTGAGCGTCGATCCTGACACGCACCTCGTTTATTTCCCTCTGCAGAACGTTGATGGCCATCCCCTGTTGCGGATTATGGAGCCGACCTCGACAAACTAGTTGTTAGCAGAGAAATAGAAGTTCGCCGATTAGACATGAGCCTCGAACCCAAACAACAAGCGCTACTAGTACATCAGGATTCGACGGTCTCGTTTACCCTACGGGACCTGCTCCTTTATTTCTTGCGGCTCGGCACCCTTGGTTTTGGAGGACCCATCGCTCTCGCGGGCTACATGCAGAGAGACTTGGTGGAAGAACGTTACTGGATTTCAAAGGCGGACTACCTCGAAGGACTAGCGTTTTCGCAACTCTCACCCGGACCGCTGGCGGCTCAACTGGCGATGTATATCGGCTGGCTGCGGGCTGGCGTGATAGGTGCAAGTCTGGTTGGTGTTGCTTTCATTCTGCCTTCGTTTCTGATGGCGCTTGCATTGGCTGCCCTCTATGTTCACTTCGGTGGGCTGCCCTGGATTCAGGGAATGTTTTACGGAATTGGCGCGGCGGTGATCGCCATTATCGTGCGCAGCGCGATCAAACTCGTGCGCGGCACACTGGGAAAGGATTGGCTACTGTGGACGATCTTCGGTGTCCTTGCGATAACTACGGCCTGGACTGAATCGGAAATCATTTGGCTGTTCATTCTGTGCGGCGTCATCGCAATGGTGGTTAAGGCACCTCCCGCTTTCTCAGGAGCGACGCCCAAGATGCTGGCTGTTGGTCTAAATTCGCTGCTTACCGGGATACACGGCTTAGCTGCTGGCGCAACAGTGGGCGCGCTCTTTCTGTTTTTCTTGAAGGCTGGCGCGTTTGTATTCGGGAGCGGACTGGCAATCGTTCCATTCTTGTATGGCGGAGTCGTAACGAAATTCCATTGGCTTACTGAGCGCCAGTTCGTAGATGCAGTCGCTGTCGCAATGATTACTCCGGGGCCGGTTGTCATCACCGCTGCATTCATTGGCTATTTGGTGGCAGGGACGGTGGGTGCGTTGGTGGCAGCCTGCGCGGTTTTTGCACCGCCCTATCTGATCATTCTGTTTGGCGCACCGTACTACCGGCGCTTCGCGCAAAATCGGCAGGTCAGGGCCTTCGTTCAGGGCGTTACTGCCGCAGCCGTGGGCGCGATTGCGGGAGCGGCATACATTCTCGCCCGACGATCGTTGGTTGACCCACCTACCGTGGCAATTGGCCTCGTCGCACTGACCATCCTGATGCTCACGCGGAAAATCCCGGAACCCATCGTGATTCTTGCTGCCGGCGGAGTTGGAGTTCTGCTACATGGAACGGCAGGATGAGGATACTTGAGATCAGAATATGTCTGTTTGTGTTGTCGCTTTGTTTCGGTCCCTCTTTACGGTCCTCAGCCCAATCAAAGGCGGATCGGCAAGCACAAAAGCGGCCAACTGGAGTTCAAGAGCAGTTTCGCACGGCCCAAGCGAGCCGTGTCGAGCATGCCCCGCAATTGGACGGCACACTGGACGATCCTCTCTGGCAAGAGGCAACTCCCATCGGCAACTTTTTTCAGAGGGAACCATTCGAGGGCCGGTCTCCGACCGAACAAACCGAAGTCCGTATTCTCTATACCAAGCACGAAGTTTACTTTGGTGTGTCTTGTTCCGACTCCGACCCAAAAGGCATTGTTGCTACGGAACTACGGCGCGACGTGAGCCAGGAGTTGGACGACTATTTCGAGATCATCATCGATTCCGCCCATGACCGACGCAATGCCTACGTGTTTCAAATCAATCCGTTGGGTACGCAACGCGACGCACTGATCACAGAAGAACAACGCACTGATTCGGGCCTGGGTGATGGCGATCCTGGTTGGGACGGCGTATGGACATCGGAAACGCGGATTGACCGGCATGGGTGGACTGCCACCATTGCGATTCCGTTCTCAACTTTGAACTTCATGCAGTCCAACGACGTAATTTGGGGAATCAACTTCAAACGCTTCATTCGCCGAAGGAACGAAGAAGACCTGTGGTCCGCTTGGCGTCGCGTTGACGGCGCTCCGCGCATCAGTCAAGCAGGCGACTTGCGTGGCATCTCGGACATCGGCAGTGGTCGTCTCTTCATCGTGAAACCTTATGGGCTGACCGGCTTTAGCCATTTCCCGCCGAGCGCGGCTGGCACCGGATTCACCCCAGGCACGAGCGCCCTTTATACCGGCGGAGTCGATGTCAAGTTGGGCCTGCGGTCGAATCTGGTCGCCAATTTCACTCTCAACACCGATTTCGCCGATGCCGATGTCGATACCCAGAAGTTTAATCTCACCCCATACAAACTGTTCTTTCCCGAGAAGCGGCAATTCTTTTTGGAGAATGCCGGCGTGTTCAACTTCCCCATCGGTGGTGATTCGGATTCGCTGTTTTTCAGCCGCCAGATCGGGATCGACCCCATTACCGGTCAGGAAGTCCCCATCAACGCTGGGGCTAAGGTGACAGGGGCACTCGGCAAGTTCGAGCTGGGAGCGATGGATGTGGATACTCGCGAGTCCGGCCCCAACCCCTACGCGAATTTCGCTGTCTTGCGAATAAAGCGAGCGCTCTGGGGCGGCTCCTATGTTGGTGTGATGGGCATCGACAAGCGATCTAGCAACACTCCTGATAATCCTTTTAATACCTTCAATCAGACCGAGGGTGCGGATACTCGTCTGGTGTTCTTCAAGGATTTGGCCGTGAGTGCATTCGCTGCTCAATCGCGTACTCCGGGCTTTAGCTCAGGACAAACCGACTTCGGCGGCGTCTTGCATTACCAGAGCAACTGGTTAGAGCTAATTGCGGACCATCGAAAAATCGGACCGCATTTCAACCCCGAGGTCGGCTTTCTCGAACGTCAGGACTGTATCTGTAACTACCTCGACGCCAATTTCAAAGTTCGTCCGAAAGTCGAGGCCGTCCGCGAACTGCAGTTTGAAGGATTCATGTTTCACGCTCCTGACACGCACCATGTGTTGCAGACACAGGAGTGGCAGAACACGTTCCGAATCGATTTTAACAACGGTTCTTACAGTGACGATGACATTGTTGATGTCTTCACGCAGCGCCTGATCACGCCCTTCAACATCTACAAGAATGTTTCTATTCCGGTCGGCGAATATCACTGGACTCGCCATCAGTTGACGTACGGCTCTTCGCAAGATCGTCGTCTGACCCTCAATTTCTACGAGCGCTTCGGAAGCTACTACAACGGACATCTGAATGAAGCACGGGTCCGCGCGACTTACCGCGCCAGTGAACGGCTGTCGTTCAATTTCGCAGAACAATGGAACCGCTTTCGCCTGGGAACGACAACCGATCCCACCGGAACCGCGGTGCTGCCCGCAAGCGCCGGGGACTTCTCCGTCGTGTTCGGCAGTTTCCAGACCAACTATTCGTTTTCGCGTTTCCTCACGCTCTCCACTTTGCTGCAGATGGACACCGCGAATACGCAAGCGGCGAGCGCGAATATTCGCTTACGATGGAACTATCGCCCCGACAGCGACCTGTACCTCATCTATACAGCGGGCCAGCGTTTCGCCAGTCTGGTTGCCGCAAATCCGGCTCAGTACTTCGAGAATCGCTTCGTCATCAAGTTCACATACTCCTGGCGTCCGTGAGGTATCTATGAAATGGATTACACGCAAGAACGTGAAAGTAGATCGAGTGGCCTGCCCCTGGCTGATCAAGCGCTTTGTCGATCCGCAGGCCGAGTTCCGCTTGTCGAAGAGAAGGACCTGCTTGAGCAGGCCAGAGTACAGGATGCAACTCCCTTCGACGCTCCAAAGATTGCAGCCGTGAAACTGAACCATCGCGGCTCGCGGTGCAGCTTTGAAGCCGTTAGACGTGCAGACACTACGGACAACGCCGTCGACAAAAGTGGAGCCTTGTAATTCTGTCCGCTAAGGCACGAGAATTCTTGGTGCACTCTTGGTGCACTCTGGCCTGCAAAATGAGACTACTTCTGTGCAAATGAGAAGGGCCTAAGTTATTCGAAACGTAGTGAAAAACGGTGTGTGCAAACAGGGCAGGTTGGTTTAGCCAACCAGCGAACCCTGCCCTTCTGCCCTATTTGACCAGCTATTACCCGCCAAAACGGTAGGGGACGGTAGGGCAGAATCCCACACTTTTAAAGTCTTCCTAGACTGAATACTAAGATGACGATCCACGCGAGCCCTGCCCCCCAACGCCCGCTGTCACTGTGATATCCCGCCGCGATCCCCAGTAGCGTTGAAAAAGCAGCAGAGGGCTGGACGAGTCGATGGAAAGGAGTACACTACCGCTGCCAAAAAGGAGAGGACTCACTTGAGAGCGTCCACGTTTTATCGCATAGCCTCTGTTCTGCTGCTGCTTTTTGACGTCGGACATACACTTGGCTTTCGCCAGTCCGATCCCAAATGGGGAGTCGACACGCTTCTTGTCTCAATGCGGTCAATTCACTTTGACGTGCAAGGGTTTAGCCGGACTTATTGGGACCTCTTTGTTGGGGCCGGATTCTTTGTCTCCGTGTTTCTTCTATTCGCGGCGGTATTGGCGTGGCAACTCGGCGGTCTTTCGGCAGAGACTTTGGCGCTCATGCGCGGCCCTGCGTGGGCGCTTGCTCTTTGCTTTGCCGCCGTCACGGTTTTAAGCTGGATATACTTCTTCATGCTACCCATCATTTTCACATTCCTGATTACAGTGTGTTTGGTTGCGGCGGCCTGGTTCTCGGGAAAGTCGAGTTGATTTCATCATCCTGCAGCACCGAACGGCTTTTCGAGTTTTTTTACAGTCGAGCTAAAACGTGATCTACGTTTAATCAAACGCCGGTTCGGTTAGCTGGCGAAATATCGCCATTACTCCAGAAAGTCCGCTCCCCAATTCAACAACCGAAGCTGGGCGCGAGCGAGGTAGCCCAGTCCAGCCAAAACAGGTGTGCGAGAAGCGCGGCCGAAGAGCTAAAAAATTAGAAAAATGCTGTGAACTACATGTTAATGCTGGTGCCGGGAGGGGGATTGAGCCCCCAAGGGCTAAGCCCAGCTTGCCCGGTCACCTCAAGAAGAAACTCAGATTTGAGCCGGTTCTGTTGGATCCGGCTCACGCACCGGAGCATCCGGATTCTCGGGTGGATCGGGCGGCTCTTTAATGGGAAGGGGTGAAGGTTCTGCTGGTGACCGCAGGACTCTGTCATTTAGGTCGCATTGCATGACACTGAGATGCCGAATTTGACCTTTGCGGCACCGCCATGTCGCCTTCGTACACTCGTCTGCTCGGATCCATGCGCAACGAATCGCGATCGGTGGTTCACTTGCTGCTGAATGCTTCCGTTTGCGTCCTTTTCCGGTTTCCGGTCACAAGGGCGTCACAAACATTTTCGAGGATGATCCGGCCAGCTCACTTTTGCATCAGCCCCGAGAACCATGGCGTTGCCCGGATTCAGCTACACAATTGGTGCAGACATTGTCATGCGCCAGTGATCAGCCACCCTTCAGCGAAAGTTCTCCAGTAACATGATATTGCTCTCTTCCGTATCCCCTGTCATCTGGAATGGTTCACCTTGCTCGTGTAGGTCAATCATCGCGGCTCAAGGCGTCTCGACCAGAGGCAGATCGATGAAGGTCGCCTGGTCGGGCGTGTGATAGACACGCTGCACGGCCTTGCGGTAATCCGCTGGCTTAGCCCAAAAGATATTCGGTACGAATGTTTGCGGATTACGGTCGTATAGTGGAAACCAACTCGACTGGATTTGCACCATAATCCGGTGTCCGGGGAGAAAAACGTGATTCGCCGTGGGCAGCGCGAAGCGGTATTGCAGCGGCTTGTCAGAGGCTATCGGCTTGGACGTCTCGAGGCTTTCGCGATAGCGGCCACGAAAGATGTCGGCTGACACCATTAGCTGATAACCGCCCATCCTCGCGTTACCGGCCACTTCATCAGGATAAACGTCAATCACCTTGACCACCCAGTCGGAGTCGGTGCCGCTGGTGGAGGCAATCAGATTGGCGACCGGTTGTCCGCTGATCTTCAGCGGAGCGTTCAAAATTTCTGAGTTGAATGCTACGACATCGAGGCGCCCTGAAGCCTCACGCTGATCGTCGACAAGCCATTCCGACCAGGTATAACCCGTTCCGTAACCGACGGGCTGAACGGGACGCGCGCGGAAGGGCACTGGCTTACTCGGGTCGGAGATATATTCGTCAAATGCTTCGTCGCCAGATTTCGGGGCGCTAAAGCCCAGCTTCAAACCCGCAGTGAGATAGAGCGGCCTGCGATGCACTGCACATCCGCTCGCGCAGCCAGCTGGCCATGCGGGAAGGCGATTCCATTTATTCGTTCCGGTTTCAAATGCGCTTACGGGTGGTACGTCGGCCTTGGGCGAACGATCCTTGAGATACTGGTCCAAGAACGGCCGCAGAATGTTCTGGCGGAAATAAAGTGCAGTGTCGCTATTGAATCTTATGGCGCCGAGCGAGCTGCCATCGTCGATTTCCTGGCCATGATGCCACGGACCGATGACCAGGAAAACCTTGTCATTATTTGTGTCCTTCGGCTTGATCGCCTTGTAAACCGCAATGGCGCCATAGATGTCTTCCTGGTCCCAAAGACTATGCACCAGCATCACGGGCACCCTCAGCGGTTGGTTCGCCAGCACCTGGTCGACTGCCTGGTCCCGCCAAAACGCGTCGTAGCTGGGATGTGCGAGAATTTTCCGCCAAAATCCGACCTGTTCGAGCCCACGGCTGCGCCCGAGGTCGCCTGCGGAGCCGGCCTGCATGAACATTTCGTAGTCGTCAAAGTGGCTGGTCCACCACTTTGCCTCGTTTCTAGGCGTGGCCTCCTGTTCGTAAATGTAAGGCAGATTTTGTTGTCGGAAAGCGCCGTTGTGAAACCAGTCGTCGCCCATCCAACCGTCTACCATCGGGTTCATGGGCACGGACACTTTGAGCGCAGGGTGGGGATTGACGAGGGCCATCAGTGGTAGAAAGCCGTCATAGGAAATGCCCAGGATACCGACCTTGCCGTTACTTTCCGGGATGTTTTTTACCAGCCAATCAATGGTGTCGTAGGTGTCTGTGGCATGATCGACTGGCGTCGGATTCTGCGACCCGTGTAGCGGGCGGTTCATCACGTAGTCGCCCTCGGAGCCATATTTTCCGCGTATGTCTTGGACCACACGGATGTAGCCACCTTCGACGATTACGTCGGTGGCGTTGTCGTAGCCATTCAGGATGGGACCAAGGTGCTCACTTGGTGAGCCAACCCTCTGCTCTCCGCCGCGTGGGTCGTGACTCGTGAGCTCAATGGCGCTGTAAGGTGTACGCGTAAGCAGGATTGGCGCGCCCTTAACGCCTTTCGGTATGAGGATGACCGTGTGCAGCTTTACCTCGTCCCGCATGGGAATCATTACTTCGCGCCTAACATAATCGAAGCTGTTGGTCCTAGGCTCGAATTTAGCTGGCGTTTCAGTTGGCATGGTAGGATATTGCGGCGTGATCGCAGTCTGCGCCGCCGATGGTTCGGCGAAGAACAAAGCACCAAACAGCACAAAGAGACATCCCACAATGCCGAGCAGGAAGTTTATCTTCCGCGAACCACACAGCCAGGCAACAAACCATTCCAGCCTTTTCATGAAATCACCTCGAACCATGACGAGTGTACCGCCGACAAGTCTTGAGGACACTTAGTGGCGATGGAAGATGGGCCATCAAACTTGGCGATCTAAAAGCCTGGTGGCCGTTCGTCAGCTACGGCAAAGCTGCGTTCCAGCGCCAGGCCAGCCCGCCCCAGTGTACCTTCCTGAAATAGCCGAGCAATTAGAGTAACGCCGTGGGGTACGCGGCGCGACGGTGAAAACTTGGGAAGAGGATTGTTTGGATCCGGAGCCCAGTCGCTACGCGCCTCCGATACCTGAACGAAACCAGCACGCAGTGTGAGCGAAGGATGGCCGCTGAAGTTTGTGATGGTCAGCATCTCGTCGCGCAGTGAAGGCACGAGGAGCAGGTCTACCTGAGAGAAGACACGGGCCATCTCGTTGGCGACTTTTCGCCGGAATCGGTCACTCTGCACGAAGTCTACTGCGGAAATGAACCGCGACTGGCGGAAGAGGTTGGGCCAGGCGTCAGGCACCTGGACTTTCAGTTGATCCACCTGGTGATTGAGCGTCAGTTCCTCGAAGGCCGCTGCGGCCTCAGCAAACAGGATTACGTCGAGAGAGCCATAGGGCCAGTCTGGTATCGCCACTTCAACCGGAACCATGCCGACTTTCTTGACCGTCTCCAGGGCGGCGCGGTCAACTTCGGTCGCGGGGTTGGTCTTCATCCATGCCGGAAAGTAGCCAACCCGCAGTCCTGTAACCGGTGCATCAGCATCGAAGTCAAGCTTGCTGGATACGCTGGAGAGGTCGCCTGGGTCCGGACCGGAAATGGCATGCAACACCAGCAATGTATCTTCGACGCTGCGGGTCATAGGGCCAAGCTTGTCGAGGGACCAGCAAAGCGTCATCGCGCCGGCACGGGGGACACGGCCATAGGTAGGCCGCAATCCGGTTACCCCGCATCGCATTGCGGGAGCTACAATGCTACCGCCGGTCTCGCTACCGATAGCGAAGCCCACCAACCCTGCCGCAGTGGCAGCGCCAGGACCCGCACTCGACCCGGACGCCCCTTCCTCCAAAAGCCACGGGTTCATGGTCTGTCCGCCGAACCAAATGTCGTTGAGCGCCAGCGCACCCAGACTCAATTTGGCCACCAGCACCGCGCCTGCCTGCCGCAGACGTCGCACTACGGTTGCATCCATTCGGGGTACCCTGTTCCTGAAGGGCTCGGCTCCGTAAGTGGTAGGAATGCCCGCCGTATCGAGAAGATCCTTGGCGCCCCACGGGATGCCGTGCAATGGCCCGCGATACTTGCCAGCAGCTATCTCCTGATCTGCATTCCTCGCCTGCGCGAGCGCTAGTTCACTAGTCAGCGTAATTACGCACCGTAACTTGGGATCAAAGCTTTTCAGGCGCGCAAGATAAAGTTGTGTCAGCCGCTCGGAAGTTAGCTGGCGGTTCTCGATCCAGCGTGCCAGGCGAGTCACCGGGGCGAAAGCGATGTCCTCTTCGTGCGAAGGAACTGGCCCTGGATCAGTTTTGGTCCGGATAAATTGATTGCGCTCCGGGCCAGCTCTTTCCCCCGGCATAACCGGATCCCAGCGCGAGTAGGGAGCGATTGTCGGCTCGATTTCCACTTTGCGTGGCCCAGTGCGTCGCTCGTAGAGCGGGGCTATCGCACTGCGCCAGTTGCCGGCGGCTTCGGCGCGCTCGGCTGCGGTCAACTGCACCTGTAGGAGCTTTTCTGCCTGGGCAAACGTGGAAGGCAGCACTTCCGGTCCAACAGGCGGTGCCGTGCCGAACGCGGGTGGCGCCCCGGGTGGCGGCTCCGAAGTTTGCTGAGCATGAGTGCGGGCCGCAACAGCCGCTCCCAAAAGGCTCACAGATGCCTGGGCTAGGAACTGCCTGCGCGATTTCGACATTCATTTTCTCCGCCGCAGATTATAGCTCTATAGCCAGAGTCGCAATTCCCGCTTGGTGGGCGGTTTGGCTTCCACGAACTTTATGCCTGCATTGCCTTCGCTTCTCCGGTTTCGTCACTCGGCCATGAATCTCCTGTGTTTCGTATGCCTTGTCGCCTCCGACGGTTACTTTTCGTACCCGCAATCTGTTCCCCATGAGCTGCGCCGCGTTGCGCTCAGCGTTGTTGGCCTCGAATACCTTGGTGTTGACGATCAGACCGTTGCGGTTCTCCACGAGCAGATTCCCGTTGTAACTCAGCTTGGCTTCTTTACCCCTTGCCTTTGCGGGCCAACTTCGCGTCCGGGTCCGTGTTCGATTCATGAGTCTCGTTGGAGCAGTTGTCGAATCTTCCAAAATCCAGAGAGCAGTAATTCCAGTTTTTGTACTTCGGGCGATTTTCTACTGTCAATACTGTACGAGTGAAAATCGGCCAAGTTATTCAAGATCATCACAGTCGCTGTAATCGACGGTTTGGTTAGCTGGTTGCTCAACCTTAACCAGGGGCGACAATCTTAATTCCTCGGGTATGTTGATTTGTTCTTAGGACGTTAGACGTCGTCATTCGGCGTCATTTTCGAAGCGTACCGTTTCTTTTGCTCTCCGCTCCGGGACTCACCTACAGCTTCAGGCCTTTACGTATGATTCCGCAAGATGGAGGATTGTTTGTGAAAACACACATGCCATTTCGAATCAAGAGTCGATACCGGCTCTACGCGTTACTGTATGTTCTGTTGTCGATCTCGGCGGTGACATTCGCACAGAGCACGATCTCTACCGGGAGCATTCAAGGAACGATCACTGATCCCTCCGGCGCCATGGTCGGAGGCGCGAAAGTGACCGTCCGCAATAAAGGCACTAACCAGACCGTCACAACCACAACCAACTCCTCTGGCACCTATACCTCCGGCGCGTTGATTCCCGGCGACTATGTGGTCCGCATCGAGGCACCAGGATTTAAAACTCAGGAGATCCCAGTTACGGTACAGGTGAACGTGACCTTAGCGGCAAACGGCAAGCTGACCGTCGGGGAAAGCGCGCAGGTTGTGGAGGTTCAAGCTTCCGAAGTTGTCGTGAACACCGAACAAGTGACGGTACAGGGCGTTCTCACCAGCCAGCAGATCGACAATCTGCCGATCAACGGACGAAATTTTCTTGACTTGGCGCAGTTGGAGCCAGGAGTGCAAATTCAGGACGGTGGCAACTTCGACCCGACAAAGAACGGATTCTCGTCGATTTCGTTCGGCGGCCGATTCGGGCGCACGGCTCGTATCGAAGTGGATGGTATTGACATCAGCGATGAGACAGTTGGTACTACTACTCAGAATGTGGCTTACGGCGCGATTCAGGAATTTCAGATCGGACAATCTTCTCTCGATCTTTCGACAGAACTGACGTCGTCAGGTTCGGTGAACGTCGTAACGCGCTCTGGCAGCAACAACTATCATGGAGAGGGCTTCTATCTTTTCCGCGAAGATCCCTTCGCAGCCGCGCTTCCTGGCGGGGGAAAGAATCCGTTCCAACGAAATGAATTTGGGGGACGCTTCGGTGGACCACTTATCAAGGATAAGTTGTTTTTCTTCATGGACGCGGAACGCACGAAACAGGACCTGGTTGCCCCGGTGAGCCTAAAGGGCGCTTTTCAGCCTCTATCGGGGAATTTTATTTCTCCGTTCAAAGATAACCAGCTGGTCGGACGCGTGGATTGGCAAGTACGTCCCAACAATTACAAGGTCTTCTATCGCTTCACCTATGAGCAGAACAAGAACGTGACGGGTTTCGTGCCTAACTCGTTTCAGCCTTTTGCGAACGTGGACCACACGCCGGTGCATGCCGGAGGAATAGACTTCACAACGGGCTCGTACACCCACAGCATCCGCGCAGGCTATACGAAGTTCCGCAACCAAATCACGGATGCGGTTACGGGAAGCAGTATCTTCAACCCCGCCCCTGGGATCGAACTCGCGATCGGAGCCGATCTTACCTGCACCGTAGCGAATACAGATCAATTCTGCTCCGGCAACAACTTCCTGGCTCCGCAGGCGACATACCAGACAGATCATCAGGTTAAATACGATGGAAGCAAGGCATTCAAGAGTCACATCTTCCGCTACGGCGTCGGCTACAACCATCTGCAGGGTGGAGGTTTCGCCAAATTTCTTGGATTAGCACCGGCGGTCAATGCCTCGACCTGCGCTGGAATCTGCCTCACTCTGCCAGGTGGAGCGTCGAATCCGCTGAACTACACTGCCGACAATGTTCAGCTAGGCAACGGCCAAGGGTTCAGCTCCGAAAAAGCGGCGTTCAATCTGCCAGGCGGCGGATTGGGACCGGACAATCGTTTCTCCGTATATTTCGGTGACAGCTGGAAAGTCAGGTCAAACTTTACGCTGACAGCGGGATTAAGATATGTGCGGGATACGGGCCGCACCGACAGCGATCTTGGCCCTATTCCCTGTTCACAACTCAATCCTTCGTTCGCAGGGACTGTGAACTGCACCTCCAGTATTCTTGACCTTTGGGGATCAGGACTTGGCAAGCGAGTGACTCAGCCAAACAAAAACTTCGCCCCCCAGCTCGGAATTGCGTGGGATCCAGCGAACAACGGAAAAACAGTGGTCCGTGCTGGCATTGGCTTGTTCTACGAAAATTCGGTATGGAATAACAACCTTTTCGATCGACCTCCTCGGCTCAAAACCGGACTATTCCTTGTCACCCCCGTGGTGTGCTCGAACGGTACGGCGGCTGCGCTTGCCTTCCCAGATGGCACTACGCAAACTCCTACATTCTGCGGGCAGCCCATCGGAAGTGTGTTGCCGCAAGTTGTGGCTTTCCAACATGCGTACCAGGCAGCCACCATCGCAGCGGGATCCGCTGTAAACGCGGGGTTCATCGGCAATACGCTAACGGCAGGGACATTTGCGACAGGGACGAACATGTTTGCGCCCGATTACAAGACCCCGCGATCGGTGCAGATGAACGTCGGCATCCAGCGCGAGATACGGCACGGAATGGTGGCGACAGTGGATTACCTGCGCAACGTGGCCACACACACTCAGCTCGCAGTGGATGTAAACCACGTCGGTGATTCGCGCTTCTTTAATGCTCCCGCAGCAACGGCCGCGATCGCAGCAACGTTAGCAGCCTGCAGCGCCGGCTCGATCGATGCGGCCATCGCCAGCTGTCCTGGCCTGCATCCCGCAGGCGGGGCAACCATGACAGACTTCCAGGCGAACGGCTTAGATTCTGGAAACATTATGTGTACCGGTAGTCCTTGCCCAGGAGCAGCGTTTGCCGGCATAAATCCGAGTCTGGGTACGAACCAGATGTTGTGGCCAGTGGGTCGGTCGGTATACAACGGCCTGCAGGCGTCTCTGAAGCAGACTCTTAATAATCCTATGCGCGGAGTGAAGGCAACCACCTTCCAGTTTGCCTACTCCTTCTCACGTTACGTCTCCAGCGCGCGGGACGGTGACTTCATTAACAACGCGGAAGACAACCGCAGTCCTGTCGCGAGTATTGGGCCAAACGGTTTGGACCGTACCCATCAGTTCTCGTTTGGAGGCACTTTCGACCTGCCTATCTACACGCGGCTGAGCCTGATCTCCCATTTTTACAGTCCTCTGCCAGGCGACCTTCGCCTGCCAAACACCAGCATCTTCGTGAGCGATGTTACGGGCGATGGCACGGGCGACGGTGGTTCCGTCTCCAATGGCGGCAACGGAGATCTCGTGCCCGGGACGAAGTTGGGTGCCTTCGGGCGCGATATTTCCACCACCGGCGTTACTAAACTGATCACCAATTACAACGGCAATTTTGCCGGCCAGCCAACGCCTGCCGGGCAGGTCTTAGTTGCCAATGGCTTGTTTACACTGGCGCAATTGCAGGCTTTGGGCGGCGTGCAACAGCCGCTGCCGCTCGCGCCAGCCAATCAGGCTGGCATCGGATGGTTGAAGGCATTTGACCTAAAATTGAGTTGGCCCATCCCGATCCGCGAGAATCTCAAGATCGAGCCGAGCATCGGCTTCTACAACCTATTCAACTTGGCCAATTTTGATTCGCCGAATAATTCTTTCACCCAGGCACTTGACGGCAGCTTCGGTTCACCGAACGGAACCCCAAACGATATTACACGTCCGGACCGCGTTGGAATCGGGTCGGGTGTGTTTGCACTGGGCTCACCTCGAGTGATCGAGTTCGGGTTGAAGATCGACTTCTAGTCGTCAGAACTGAAAGCGAGCTATCAATTCTTAAGGTGCGGGGATCTGGCCATAGCCTCATGGGCAACCAAAATGTTGAAGTGATCTCTGCCGCAGCAACCGTACACAACCCAAGCGGCGGTGGATACCTTCAATCATGAAATGATTCGCCGTCTGCAGCAGCTTCCCGGCGTGGTGTCCGTGGGGCTAACGTCGTTTTTGCCGGCTTCGGGCAATAGCGCCAACACGACGTTCGTTACCGAAGGCTACGTTGCGCCCCAAGGCGCGAGCATGAACCTCGCCACTCCAGTGGCGGTGCAAGGCGACTTTCTGCATGGGCATCCGGTTGCTGGGCGGCCGCTTCTTCACCCAGACGGACGGGCCAGACACGCAACTGGTCGCAATCGTCAACCACAAGCTCGCCGAGCACTATTGGCCGGTTCGGATCCCATTGGGAAGCGCCTCCGAATAGGCACGCAGGAAATGCAAACACCCTGGATGACAATTGTTGGAGAAAGTTGCCGACGTGAAGGAGGACTCGCCCGACACCCCCAGCAAGGAACAGTTACTATCAGCCGGGCGAGCAGTTTGAGAAATCCCTGGGCTCCCTGGCCTCACCTGCGGATCCCCCTAGAGGCAACGGAGGCTACATCTCGGTACGCACGGCGATGGAGCCCGAGCAGATGGCAAATGTTCTGCGCGCCACGGTTCGCTCCATCGATCCTCAACTGCCGCTTGACCAAGTCCAAAGTATGGAGCAGACGGTCTCCGACAGCGAAGCCCCGCGCCGCTTCAACACAGCACTTCATCTCCGCCTTCGCCCTCGCGGCAGTGCTGCTGGCCGCCCCTGGTATTTACAGCGTCATCGCGTTCTCGGCCGCTCAGCGTGCGCAAGAGATGGCAATCCGCATTGCTCTTGGCTCGCAACGTTCCGGAATTTTGGGCCTGGTCTTTACCTCCGCCGCCAAACTTGCATTGGTGGCTGCGTCATGGGATTGCTTGGCGCCGCTGCGGCCTCGCATTTGCTGCAGTCGTTTCTGTTCGGCGTGAGTCCGTTTGACCCGCTGGTGATGGCTCTTGCCGCGGTGTTCGTGCTGATATTAGCTTTAGCGGCTTCGTTGCTGCCCGCCCGGCGTGCAGCTTCCGTCGACCCCATGAAGGCTCTGCGGGCGGATTGAAGTTTGGGAGAGGATCTTCGGAAACCTAGAAGTTGAGACCGCCGCCCGCCGCCCGCGTTCTCAAGCGATCAGCGACGCCATTGGCGGGACGGTGTGGGAGCGCGATGGAGGGGAACGTGACGTTCTCCGGCCCGGCAGTACTCCGTGAACGGTGAACGCCGGAGCTTCGCGCTGGATCTCCGTTTCGCTGATCGGGGATGGGCGCTTCCTGTGTCAGTGTGGCTCCTCCGTTACTCTCTCGACCCTCACAATCGCGTTGTAGTCCGGCTCCCGAGACGCGATGTCTATCTCTTCACGCGAAAGAAGGCAACTGCCTTCGGGCCAGTGGACCTCGAGGTTGCCCGGCTTCATCTCGTCGATCCTAGCCCGGCCGCAGTAGCTTCCCACGTTTGACGAGAGGCGGATCAGATCGCCGTCCGCGATGCCCAGGCGCTCGACATCTTCTCGTGAAATGAGAATGTTGTCCCGCGACGCGCCCGTCAAGGGATCTATGGCTCTCTGCACCATAGAATTGAACTGCTTGCCGCGCCGTGTAGAGATGTAAAACATGCCTTTCGGAGCCCGGCGCTCTTTCGGAGTGACGGCGGAGAAGAGAGCCCTGCAATCGGGGGTGGCGAATTTCCCGTCGGCAAACAGCCTTGACCCGCCCCACTGGAAGTTGTCCCCCTCCCTCGAAAGCCCTTCGATCCCGGCGTAGAGAGGGATAGCCTTGCCGATCTCGTCGCGAATTTGTTGCGGGGAGGTAAAGCGGATCTTGTCCGCCAGTTCCGGCCGAACGCGGGCCGCCACCTCGCCAAAAACTTCCCATTCCGGTTTTGCTGAGCCGATGCGCCTACCCGGGATTTCCGGAGAAAAGATAATGCGCCGTTCGGTTGAGGTCTCTGTCCCGCCGCCTAGAGACTCATATCGGGTGGTAGCAGGAAAAAGCGTGACCGTATCTTTAGGGGGCAACAGCATCATCGAGGAGAGAACTACATCCTGGTGGATACGCGTGCTGACATTCTCTAAAGCCTGCGCTGCCGCAGGGGGATCTGGGAGCGTCTCCAGGAAATTGCCACCCACCATCCAGAAAACGTCGATCCCGCCCCGATAAGCCGCGGCGACCATCTCGGCGGCGGACAGGCCTTGGAAAGTGGGCAACTTGAAGCCCCACACCTCTTCCAGGCGTCTCCACTGATTTTCGTCCAGCCCCGGAGCGCAGCCAACCTCGGTTCCCCCCTGAACACCCGAGTGCCCTCGGATCGGCATGAGCCCAGCCTTTTCTCGTCCTACCCACCCTCGCGCGAGACCGACATTTATTAGTGCTTCGATCGTCTCAACGCCGTGTGCATGCTGAGTGAGCCCCATCGACCAAACAAAGATGCCGTTCCTGGCGTCTCGCAGCATCTCAGCGAAGCGCCTCATCCCCTGACGTGTCGCCCCGCTTTCGCGTTCGAGAAGATCCCAGTCCTGCTTTTCGACATTAGCCTTTGCCTCCTCGAAACCAACTGTGTGCCTAGAAATGAAGTCATAGTCGACCCATCCTTCGGAAACGAGGATCTTGAAGACGCCGTTGAAAAATGGCAGATCTCCGCCCGTATCGACGGCAAACCACTCATCTGCGAATTTCGTTCCAAACAGCGCCGATTCTGTCACCGAAGGAACCCAGTATCTTTGGAGACCGGGTTCAAAGTAGGGATTCACGACAGCCACCTTGGTTCCCGCCTTGCGGGCATAGTAGAGGTACTTCATCGTGACCGGTTGGTTGCTCGGCGCGTTCGAGCCGAAAAAGACAATCAGGTCGGTGCCAATCCAATCTCGGTACGAGCAGGTCGAGGCTCCGTAGCCGAGGGTCCTCTTCATTGCGACCGTCGAAGCCGAGTGGCAAAGGCGGGCGGAGTTGTCGACATGGTTCGTTCCCATTATGCGAGCCGCCTTCTGGGCCGCGTAATAGTGCTCATTTATCATGCCGCGTGAAGTCACGTAGACCGCCAACCGATCCGGTGTTGTTAACCGGATCTTTTCGGCGGCGCCGGCGTATGCCTCGGCCCACGAGACCAGCCGAAATCCTTTCTCGCCCTTCCGCCAGATCATCGGTTCAGGAAGGCGGCCGAGCGCCCTCAGGTCCTGTGAACTCATTCCAGAAAGTGATGACACGTCTTTGAGGCGATCGGGATCAAGCGCTGGAGCGGTATTCAAGCGCATTAGTTCCAATCGCACCATACACAGATGGACGCCATCCATCGTCCAATCCCTAAGCCCGGTTGTCCCCAGCGCGCAGCCGTCACAGACGCCGTGTTTCAGGATGCGCCAGGCGAAGGGGAGCTGGTCGCGGTTCTCCCAAGCTACGCGCAGCATCTCCGCGTAGTGGTTCGGCTTGCGCTCAGTCGGATCGAGCGGAATCACCGAGGCCCAGAGCGATGGCTTCCAGCCCATACCTCAAACTCCCGTACTTAGTCTAGCGCGATCAAATGTGCCTTTTTAGAACGGTTTCAGGCTAAGGCCGCTCAATTTGTTGCTAGGGTTAAGTGACTGCTAATTTAACTTGCGCGTTCGTGCGACAACAACCATTTCGTACAGGAGCGATGGAAGGTCCCTCAAGGCAAGTTGGCGACTGGTGTCCTGAGCAGTGTCCCGAAACTGCCGAATGGGGTTATTTTGCGTGAGTTGTGGTGAGAGAGCGCGACTATGGGTAATTGAGGTTACATGAGGTCGCATCGAATCAGAGAATTGCTAAACCGTTTTACTGGCTAATACCGGTACCGAGGGTTCGCATCCCTCCCTCCGCCAGCGCCTTTTGTTTGCAGCGAGTTGTGAGTATTCCTCGACGCGTTGAAAGGCCTTCCCAGGCCCTCCAAAAAAGATTGGCTCTAAGGCGTCTGCAAGAGTGACAGCGTAGTCAGCGATATTCTGTGGATTGAGGATGCGAGTCTGTGGATCTCGAACGAAATTATAGGTTGGCACCTCAGCCCGACCCGCACATCGCGCACTCAGGCGTCGTCCCAAGCCCAACTCCGAGAAGAGTCGTCGGCGAATTCTCGACGCCAAAGGATCGTAAACCAAGATTTGATGGGGCCTCAAGAATAGCGTAACGAATCATGTTATTTCCCTGGGTTATAGCATTCCGCTTCAACGGACGTAACTATCAACATGCTGCCCGGCAGCCTCGGAATTCGTACCCTAGTCTACGGGTGAGTTGTGGGCAAGATTGAAAGACCAGAATGGAGATCTCAACCAGTTTTAATGCCCGACGAGATCGCCACATCAGGAAGTCAAAGGTCAAACATATCGTAATTGCTGTCGGCGTTTTAGTGATGGTCTTGAACGAGGATTGGACCAATTTTCCGGACGCGGGTGTTAGCCATTCAGAAACCAGTTGTTCTTGATGCGAGACCGATGGGTTGCCCATGTTTTAAGTTTAAGAAAGGTTTTTGGAGCTAGGCGGCAGAAGGCGAGACTCTCCCATCTCCCTCACCGATGTTTTTGTGCAACATCCACGTCCTTATCGCCCTTACCCTTGGAAAAAACGGGGCTATCGATTGTGCCGCCAATCCGAAAGGGAAACTGCAACTTACCGTCTTTTAATGTGGCTCCGGACAGCCGGGCAATGGTGTTGGTGAAGAAACTCTCTTTAGTTGTAATCTCCGCCAAACCGCGATAGTTCAACTCGTCAGAGCCTGACACGCTGACACTGCCCGAGCCATCCACATCGACCCCGTAGCCGTCAATGTCAATGACCCTGCTCGAAATCCGCTGGTCGGCTAGCTCCAGATCGGTGGTTATCAAGTTAAATGAGGAGGGATCATTTTTGGCCGGGCCAAGATCGTTGAAGTGCGCCAGCTTCATTAAATTCGCGTTGAGCTTGAGACTCGGCACCTGACCGTTGCGCACCGTCAGGTGTCCGGTTCCGTGGATTCCCGCTAACGGGCGGAGCGAATGTGCGATTTCCCCCGCTAACCGTACGTCTCCTTCCATCTTCCCGGTCATTTTTCCGCCGCCGTTTGGGAAGGCCGCCAGAAGCTGGGCCAGATCAATTCCGTTCAATCGCGCATTGGTCTTAAAGCTAGCGTCTTTCTTCGACAAGTCGAAGGAGAGGCCACCCATGGCACTCCCGCCATAGACCTCTGCTTTGACATCCGTAAAAAAAACACGCCTCGACTCCAACCGCAGTTTGGACTCCAGATTTCTTGCCTCGACGGCGCCGAAGCGCAGAAGACCCACCTTCAGGTTGCCCTGGCCGTCCATCGAGGAAGAAGAAGGATTGATAATTCCGACTAGGTTCACCTGCCCCAGTTCGCAGGCGATCTCGTGGGCTTCGAAAAAAATGGGCCCCGCTGCGTCAGACGGCAATAGATTCGACGCTATCATCACCCCCCGCTTAATTTTCACGCTCGAAATGGGGCCGAGAGGAAAGGCATTCCCCGAAACCTTTGATTGAGGATTCTCGAAGTTCCACGGGCCGTCGGGATCCGAAGTCAGATTCCAGACCGGGTTCTCAAGTACGAGGGACTTGATGACCAACTGCCGGTGCAGGAGCGCTCCGACGCTAAGTTCAGCATCGATCCGCGCTACCTGGGCAACATAGCCGGAGGGAAATATCGGAGGGTTCTTCACGCCGATATGATCAATGTGAATCGTTACGGGAAAAAACGTGAGTGCCAGCCGTCCGATTTCGACTTGCTTTCCAGTTTTTTCTTGGAGATAGGAAATTACCTGAGGCCGGTAGCGATCCACGTTAATGAGGGCGGGTACAACGAAAATAAGCGCGAGCAAAAGTATCGCGGCGATTCCCACAGCGATTAGACCTGTTCCACGGCGGATAGGCATGGCGAGCTTTAGAATACAATTGTTTTCGTGCCGGGCGATACGAGCAACCGGTGGAGCGACTGGCATCCATTAGCGTGCTGCAAAACCAGTCGTTAAAGAGTTCAATTGTGAACAAGTTTGGTGCAATTCCACCCAGGGATTCCCGAAGCGTATAAAGGACTGTTCTTGCTAACTGCACGCGTGAAACCGGTCGGGCCGCTCGCCTTGGCTCAACAGCATACAATTGGACCACCACCGATGCGACTGCTTTAGCGGTCGCCTCTTTTGTTCCACCACCAAGCGGCTATTGTTGTGCTAATGATCTAGATTTGGCCTCCTAACGCAGGTCCCGAAATGCGGGCCGGTTTTAAATCGCTGGGGAAAGTGCTCTTCATAGGAAGACAGGCCGGGGCAGATCAGACGTCCGTGGGTGAAGGAAAAACAGAACTTCTCCATTTCCTTCTCGGCTTTTTCGGCAGACCAGCCCTCTTCGGCTACACGGTAGGATGCAATCATCATTGCCGTGCGGTCGTCACCTAGCCGGCAGTGAACGAAGATCTTTTTGCCTCGATTCTTCCGCAGCAACGGGAGGAATTGCGCAAACGTTTTGTCTTTCGGAAACGAGCACTGGCAGGATAGGGCCACGTACTGCATCCCGAGATAGGTCACGATCTTGCGCTCACTATCGCGCGACCCACGCAGGTCCACCACGATGTTGACGCCCATCTCTGCCAGGATGCGAAATCCTCCCTTGGAAGGCTGACCGCCGCCCGATACGAAGTCGTAGTCGCCTCGCCGAAGTTTGGCAGGTTCTTGCGCATCGACTTG
>Ga0070706_100001181_pt1 | contig 28022 bp, 27 predicted proteins | sample KBSK5501metaG_FD_65476 | JGI IMG/M metagenome (GOLD analysis project Ga0070706, IMG submission 65476) | Corn, switchgrass and miscanthus rhizosphere microbial communities from Kellogg Biological Station, Michigan, USA - KBS K5-50-1 metaG | ecosystem: Host-associated > Plants > Roots >... | reverse complement strand
ATCCGAATCTTTTCTGGCTCTTCGCGACGCCCTTGCCCGGCCAGACTCCGGAATCGCTCGAGCAGGCGCTGCTGGCGGAGATCGAGCTGATCAAGACCGAGCCGGTGCCCGAGGAGGAGCTCGAGCGCGCCAAGAACCAGATCGAAGCCTCGTTCGTCTGGCGGCAGGACTCCGTGCACTCGCGCGGCAGCAGCCTGGCGCGCTTCGAGCTCCAGGGCTCGTGGCGGGGGCTCGAGGCCTTCGTCCCCCTCATCCGCGCGGTGACGGCGGCCGATCTGCAGCGCGTGGCGCGCGCCTATTTCCCCGCGGATCGGAAGACCGTCGGCATCCTCCTGCCCGACGAGCCGGTCAAGCCGGCGGGCAAATAGCCGCGGTGCGCGCCTACGCCACCAAGGGGGCGCTCGCCCTCGGCGTGCTCCTCGTTCTGGGGCTGGCCTATGCCTATGGCGGCCGGCTTTTTGGCCCCGGCGTCAAGCCCGTCGTCAGCGTCACGGGCACGATCGAGGCGCTCCAGGTGGACGTGAGCGCCAAGATCGCGGGACGGATCGTGGCCCGCCCGGTCCAGGAAGGCGATCGCGTCACCGCGGGCCAGCTGCTCGCCCAGCTGGACGACGCGGAGCTCGCGGCCGACGCGCGGCGCCAGGAGGCGGCCGTGCGCGCCGCGCGAGCCACGCTGCGCGATCTGCTGGCCGGGCCGAGAACGGAGGAGATCGAGGACGCCCGCGCGGCGCTGCAGAGCACGGAGGCCACGCGCTGGATGACCGAGCGCGATTACCGGCGCGCAGAAGAGCTCTCGAGACAGAAGCTGATCGCCACCCAGGAAGTGGATCGGGCGCGCCAGGCCTACGACGTCGCGGCGGCGCAGGAAAGATCCGCGCGGCAACGCCTGAATCTCCTCCTGGCCGGCTCGCGCCCCGAGCAGATCGAGGCCGCGCGCCAGCAGCTCTCCCAGGCGGAGCAGGCGCTGGCCATGTCGCGCAGCCGCCTCAAGGAGATGACGATCCTCTCCCCGCTCGACGGCGTGGTGCTTCGGAAGAACCTCGAGGTGGGCGAGGTGGCCAATCCGGGCATGTCCATCCTCACGCTCATGAACCCGAAGGAGATCTGGGTGCGCGCCTACGTGCCCGAAGAGGAGATCGGGCGCATCAAGGTCGGTGACCCCGCGCGCGTGATGGTAGATGCCTATCCCGGCCGGACCTTTCCCGGCCGGATCATCGAGATCGCTTCCGAGGCCGAGTTCACCCCGAAGAACGTCCAGACCAAGAAGGAGCGGGTGAACCTCGTCTTCCGCATCAAGATCGCCGTGGACAATCCCGAGGGCATCCTCAAGCCCGGCCTGCCCGCCGATGCCGACATCGGCTGATCCGGGCTTCGCGGTCATCACCGACGGGCTCACACGCCGCTTCGGCAAGCGCGTGGCCGTGGACCACGTCAGCATGCGGGTGCGCACGGGAGAGCTCTACGGCTTCCTCGGCCCCAACGGCGCCGGCAAGTCCACGATGCTGCGCATGCTCTGCGGGCTGCTCGAGCCCAGCGAGGGCAACGGCACGGTGCTGGGCCTCGACCTCCGGCGGGAGCCCGAGCGCATCAAATCGCTGATCGGTTATATGTCACAGAAGTTCTCGCTGTACGACGAGCTGACGGTGGACGAGAACCTCACCTTCTATACGCGGGCCTACATGGTCCCGCGCGCGACGCGGGCGGCCCGGATCGCGCAGATGGTCCAGCTGGCGGATCTCACGGGACGGGAGCGCCAGCAGGCGGGCCAGCTCTCCGGCGGCTACCGCCAGCGGCTGGCCTTGGCCTGCGCGCTCGTGCACTCGCCGCGCCTCATCTTCCTCGACGAGCCCACGGCCGGGGTGGACCCGGTGTCGCGACGGAACTTCTGGGGGCTGGTCCGCCGCCTGGCCGACGAGGGGACGACCATCATCGTGACGACTCATTACATGGACGAGGCCGAGCTCTGCGACACCCTGGGCTTCATCTACCAGGGCCAGCTCATCGCCCAGGGCTCGCCCCAGACGATCAAGACCGAGACGTTCCGGCAGCCTGTGGTGGAGACGGAGGTTGGCGAGATCCGGCGGGCGGCGGACGCGCTCGGAGAATGGGACGCCGTCGAGGACGTCGTCCGGGTCGGCACCCGGCTGAGGCTCGTTCTCGCGGACGACCGGACGTCGGCGGTCGACGTGGAGGGCTATCTCAAGCGCGCGGGGTACGACGTGCATTGGGTCCAAAGCGTCGAACCGTCGGTGGAGGACCTCTTCGTCTCGTTCGTGGACAAGCAGCGCAAGACGCGGCTGCGCGAGCAGCTCCGCGCCCTCCAATCGAATCTCCCTCTCCCCACCGGGGAGAGGGCAGGGTGAGGGGCGGTACCATGGCCTCCCGGCTGCTCGGCATGATCGTGAAGGAGTTCATCCACCTCAGGCGCGACATGCTGGCGCTCGTGCTGGCCCTGGTGGTGCCGGTGGCGATGCTCTTCATCTTCGGCTGGGCCATCAATACCGACGTCAAGCACATCCCCACGGCGGTCTTCGAGCAGTCCGGCAGCCTCGAGGCCCAGACCTTTCTCGAGGCCATGGCCAATAGCCAGTACTTCGACATCCGCTACCGCGTCCGCAGCCACCGCGAGCTCACGCAGCTCGTCGACGAAGGGAAGGCCAAGATCGGTGTCGTCATTCCGCCGGATTACGCGCGCAAGCTGGCGCGCCAGCAGGCGGAGGTGCAGGTGATCGTGGACGCCTCGGATCCCTTGGTGGCGACATCGGGGATCAACGCGGCCGTCTCGCTGGGCGCCCAGCGCTCGCTGCAGATCGTCACCGAGACCGCGGGCACGGCGGGGGTGCGCAACGCCGCCCCGCCGCTCGACGTGCGCGTGCGCGCCTGGTACAACCCCGATCTCGTCTCGGCCATCTTCATCGTGCCGGGGCTCGTCGGAGCGCTCCTGATGCAGACGACGATCACGGCGATGGCCGTGTCCGTCGTGCGCGAGCGGGAGCGAGGAACGCTCGAGGCGCTGATCGTGAGCCCCATTCGCCGCTGGGAGCTGCTGCTTGGCAAGATCATCCCGAATCTCGTGGTCGCCTACGGGCAGATGACGGGGGCCTTGCTCGTGGCCCATTTCGTCTTCGACGTGCCGATCCGCGGGAGCCTGCTGCTGCTCTACGCGCTCTCGGCGGTATTCATGATGGGCACTCTGGGCATCGGCATCTTCGTGTCCACGGCGTCGCGCACGGTTCCGCAGGCCATGCAGTTCGCGTTCCTGACGTTTCTGCCCTCGATTTACCTGTCGGGCCTGCTCTTCCCCATCGAGGGCATGCCGCAGGCCGCGCAGTACCTGTCCATGGTCATCCCCTTGACCTACTTCCTTCGAATCGTGCGCGGCATCGTGCTCAAGGGCGTGGGCTTCGGCTATCTGTGGCCCAGCCTGGTGCCACTGCTGATCTTCGGGATCGTCATCTTTTCGCTTGCGGTCTTCAAATTCCGCAAACAGCTCGACTGAGGAGTCTCCCATGCGCGCGCTGCGCCATTTCCGGCTTCTCTCGTCTCTCCTGCTGCTCGGCGCCGTGGCCCCGGGCAGCGCTGCCGCGCCCCTGGCCCACCGCGAGGTACTGCCGAACGGCATCCGACTGCTCGTAGCGGAGCGGCCGGCAATCCCTATCGTCGTGGTGCGCGTGTCGATCCGGGCGGGCTCGGCCTTCGATCCGCCCGACGCCGGCGGCCTCGCGAGCCTCACGGCCGACCTGCTGACGCGGGGCACGGCCCGGCGGACGGCGCCCGAGCTGGATCGTGCCATCGAGTTCGTCGGCGGCAGCCTCGAGACCGACGCCGGGCGCGACACTGCCACCGTGAGCCTGGCCGTGCTGAAGAAAGACCTCGACCTCGGGCTGGATCTGCTGGCCGAGGTGCTGCTCCAGCCGGCGTTCCCCGAGGACGAGCTCAAGCGCAAGGTGACCGACATCCAGGCGGCCATCCGGCGATCCGAAGAGAATCCTGAGAGCGTAGCCGGGCGGGAGCTGGCGCGCGTGCTCTACCCCGGCCACCCCTATGCGCGCCCCACCTCGGGCACCGTGGAATCCGTGGGCCGGCTCACGCGCGAGCAGGTCGTGCGGTTCTACCGCGAGCGCTACCGGCCCGACGCCGCCGCGATCGCCGTCGTGGGCGACGTGACGGAGCAGGGGATACGCGAGGCGTTGCTGCGGCGGCTCGGCGCATGGTCCGCGCCGGCCGCGCCTCTGCCGGCCATCCCCATGACGCCCGCGAAGCCCCCGGTGGAGTCGCGCAAGCTCTCGCGCGAGCTGACCCAGGCGACGGTATACCTCGGAGGCCCCGCGGTCCGCCAGGATCATCCCGACTACTTTCCGCTGCTGGTGGCCAATTACGTCTTGGGCGGCGGCTCGGCGTCGAGGCTCTACACGCGGGTGCGCGAGGAGCGCGGACTGGCCTATGCCGTGTATGGCAGCATCTTGCCCGGCCGCTACGGCGCCGCCTACGTCGTGTCGCTTCAGACGCGGGTCGAGGCGGTGGCGGAAGCGGCGCAGCTCGTGAAGGAAGAGATGGCGCGCATGGGGCGTCAGCCGGTGGCCGATCGCGAGCTGGTGCTGGCGAAGGCCTATCTGATCGGCAGCTTCCCGCTCCGCCTCGACACCTCGGGGAAGGTGGCCGGTCTGCTGATCGGCATCGAGGAAAACGGGCTGGGACTCGACTACCCGGACCGCTTCAAGGCCGAGGTCGCCAAGGTCACCGCGGCCGATGTCCAGCGCGTCGCCAAGCGCTACCTGGACCCGGCGGGCTTCTCGTCGGTGATGGTCAGCCGGTAGCTACCACCAGTAGCCCCACGGGGGGACCGAGCGAATGCCGGATGGTCGGTAGTACCAGGGGGGAAGAGGATAGAGCCGTTCGTAGAGCCCCCATGGATAACCCGGGTAGAAGGCGGGTGGCTCGGCATAATCCCTCGGCCACAGCTGGATGCGCTCGGCGCTGATCACCGGATAGCGGTAGGGCAGCTCGCCGATCTTCCGCTCCTCTTCTCCCGTAACCATGCCGATGACCGTGAGGCGACGGCCCGGCGCGTACACGGCCGGGTCGAGAAACAGCGCCGTCTTCAGCAGGAGGCGCCCCTCGGATTGATCGCTGCGCTCCGGGGTGTCGTCCCCGCGCAGCCGCCGTGCTAGCACCTCGATCTCCGTCTCGCCGACCCGCGGCCGCGTGTCGAGGATCTCGCCGCCCAGGATGACTCGCTGGCCGAGATAGGCCTTGAGGTCGCCTCGCAGCTCGACGACCGACACCGCGCGGTTGACGGAGCGCAGCGCCTCCTCGGGGAACGTCGACGCGCAGCCTGAGATGATCGGGACAAGGAGGCCGAGAGCGAGCCACGGCGCGATTGGCATGCTTGCACCCTACCGCTCGCCCCGGACCAGCGCAACCGCTGTGCTACAATACGCGCCACATGAGTCGAAAACACTCATGGCGCGTTGCTGTGATGCTCGCCGCGGCCGCGCTCGCGTTGGCTCCGGTGCCTCCCGTCGACGCGGCGCTACTCGTCTTGACGGAGCGCGACCGAAGCGAGGCGATTCGCGTCGGCAAGCGCAGCGTGCTCGCTGAGGAGTTCGGCGCGGAGTGGAAAGTCGCGGGAGTTGGCGGCCAGTCCGTCGTCGTCATGACGGCGTTCCATCGCCTGGCGCTGGCGGCGCGGAACTCGGCGTTCCAGAACCGCGAGTTGAAGCCGAGGGACATCGACTCGCTGCTCAAGGAGTACGACGGCAAGTTGATCTTCTGGGCCACGCTGCGGGGCGCGAAGGCCGACTTCGCGCGGTTCTACGCGCCTGCTCTGCTGGTCCAGCAGGAGGAGATCAGGCCCACGTTCACTCAGAACGAGCGCACCGCGAAGCCGGACGAGGATGGGCGCTTCACGGCGCGCTGCATCTACGTGTTCCCCAGCGAGGGGCTCGATCCCATGGCGAAGCTGCTGCTGGTCGTGCGGGATCCGGACGAGAGACAGGTCGCGCGATTCACGGTCGATCTCTCGGCCATGCGATGAGCGAGGGCAATTCCGCAGTCAAAGGAGAAACTCCATGAAGGCGATCCGCATCCACGCGCCCGGCGGCCCGGAGGCGCTCAAGTTCGAGGACGTGCCCGAGCCGACGCCCGCCGCCGGCCAGGCCCTCGTCAAGCTCGACGCCGCCGGCGTGAATTTCATCGACGTGTATTTCCGCACGGGCCAGTACAAGGCGCCGCTGCCAATGACGATCGGGCTCGAGGGCGCGGGCACGGTGACTGCGGTGGGCCCCGGGGTCACCGAGATCAAGGTCGGCGACAAGGTGGCCTGGACCGGCGTGCCCGGCTCCTACGCTCAGATGAATGTCGTTCCAGCGGATCGGCTGGTGAAGCTGCCCGCGGGGCTGGCGCCGAAAGACGGCGCCGCGGCGATGCTCCAGGGGATGACCGCGCACTACCTCGTCAAGTCGAGCTATCCGCTGAAGAAGGGCGACTGGTGCCTGGTCCAGGCGGCGGCCGGCGGCATGGGCCTGCTGCTCTGCCAGCTGGGCAAGATGCTGGGCGCCACCGTGATCGGCACGGTGTCGACCGAGGAGAAGGCGGCGCTGGCGAAAGCGGCGGGCGCCGAGCATGTCATCCTCTACACCAAGCAGGATTTCGAGGCTGAAGTGAAGCGCATCACGAATGGCCGCGGCGTGGATGTCGTCTACGACGGCGTGGGCGCCACGACATTCGACAAGGGGCTCAGCTGCCTCCGCCCGCGCGGCTTCATGATCCTCTTCGGCGCGGCCAGCGGCCCGGTGCCGCCGCTGGACCTGCAGGTGCTGAACACGCGGGGCTCGCTCTACCTCCAGCGGCCGAGCCTGAACCACCACATCGCCACGCGCGAGGAGCTCGTCCAGCGGGCGGGCGAGGTGCTCGGCTGGATCCGCGACGGCAAGCTCAAGCTCCGCGTCGAGCACCAGTTCCCGCTGGCCCAGGCCGCCGAGGCCCACAAGGCCCTGGAGGGCCGCAAGACGACGGGGAAGATTCTCCTCATCCCCAACTAGCCGCGGGATGAACATCGCCCAGGTCCTCGAGCGGTCCGCCCATCAGCACCCGGAGCGGATCGCGCTGGTGTTCAAAGAGCGGCAGTGGACCTTCGGAGAGCTGGACCAGGCCGCGTCACGGCTCGCCTCGGGGCTTCGCGCTCTCGGTCTCAAGCCGGGCAGCCGCATCGGGCTGCACCTGCCCAATAGCCCGGCCTTCGTCGCCGCCTACTACGCTGCCAACAAGATCGGCGTGATCCCCATCGCCCTCAACGTCACCTATGCCACCGATGAGATCGCCTATATCGTCGGCGACGGCGAGGCCGCGGCCGTCGTCACCGCCGAGTCCGTGGCCGCCCAGCTGCCGCCGCCCGACCGGATGCCGTCCGTCAAGCATGTCATCCGCGACGCGCTGGCCGTGGACGGCGACCCGGGGCTCCGGGCGCTGGACCAGGACCGGCATGATACCTGCGCCATTCTCTACACCTCGGCCACCACGGGGCGCCCCAAGGGCGTCATGCTCACCCACGAAAACGTGGTGTCCAATATCGAGGCGACCAACCGTCACTTGCGGATGACGCCCGAGGACCGCGGGCTCTGCGCGCTGCCGCTCTTTCACTGCTTTGGCCAGAACTTCATCATGAACGCCCTGGTCAGGTGCGGCGGGACCCTGGTGCTCCAGGAGCGCTTCGTGCTCGAGGAATTCCTGGCTGCGGTGGCCGCCCACAAGATCACGCTCTTCTACGCGGTGCCGACCATGTACATCCTGATGCTGGCCTTCGGCCTAGAAGGCCGGGATCTGTCTTCACTCAGGCTCTGCTTCTCCGCTGCGGCGAGCCTGCCGGCCGAGGCTGAGCGGCAGTGGAAGGAGCGGACCGGCCACGACATCCATCAGGGCTATGGGCTCACCGAGTGTTCGCCCTTCGCCTCGTACAACCACGACACGGCCTTCCGGCCGGGCTCCATCGGGACGCCGATCAGCGAGGTGCAGATGAAGGTGGCCGATCCCGGCACCGGGAAGGAAGTGCCCGACGGCGAGCTGGGCGAGATCCTGATCAAGGGCCCCAATGTGATGAAGGGCTACTTCCGCAACCCGGGGGCGACGGCCGAGGCCCTCCGCCATGGCTGGCTGCACTCGGGTGACATCGGCTACCGCGACCCCGACGGCTACTTCTTCATCGTGGACCGCGTCAAGGACATGATCAATGTGGCGGGATTCAAGGTCTTCCCGCGAGAGGTGGAGGAAGTGCTGTTCCTGCACCCCGCGGTCAAGGAGGCGGCGGTGATCGGCATGGCGGATCCGGTGCGCGGCGAGGCCGTCAAGGCCTTCGTCGTGCTGAAGGAAGGAGCCGCGGCCGACGCCGAGTCGCTGCGCGCGCTCTGCCGCGACAAGATCGCGTCGTACAAGGTCCCCGAGGCCGTGGAGTTCATCGCGGCCCTGCCGAAGAATCCCACGGGCAAGATCCTCAAGAAGGAGCTGCGCAAGCCGCGCTGATGAATCTCGCAGAACAGACGCCTCCCCTCACCCCCACCCTCACCCCGGCCCTCTCCCTCAGAGAGGGAGAAGGAGCCGTCTACGAGGGAGAGGGAGCACTTTTCGAATCCCTCGCCCCCGGAGGGGGAGAGGGCAGGGTGAGGCGGAGCGCGGGCTAGCCGCGACAGGGATTCCTTCCATGCTCAAGTGGATCGCCATCACACTCGGGGCGCTCGCGCTGCTGATGGTGGGCGCGGCGCTGGCGCTGCCTTATCTGCTCGACACGCCGGCCATCCAGGCCTATGTCTCCCAGGCCGCGGCCCATGCGCTGAGCCGTCCGGTGAGATTCACGTCCCTGTCGATCTCAGCGCTGCCCCTGCCGACCGTGAGGCTTCGCGGACTTCAGATTGCGGAGGATCCGGCCTTCGGGACGGCTCCATTCCTCACCGTCGCCGAAGGGCAGATCGGCATCCGCCTCTGGCCGCTCTTCTCGGGCCGCGTCGAGATGGCAAATCTCACGCTCGAGGAGCCGCACGTCTCGCTGGTCGAGGATGCCGCGGGTCGCTGGAACCTGGCGACCCTCGGCGGGGCAGGGACACCCGCCGGCGCGCCCAAAGCGGGCGCGGGCCGGAGCGGCGGGGCGAGCGCGAGTGGCGTGCTGCTCGCGAGCGTGAGCATCAAGGACGGCACAGTGGACTACCGCAAACAGGGCGTCAAAAGCTCCGATTTCCGGCTGGAGAAGATCAACATGACCGTGAGCCAGACGGGGCTCGGTGAGACGCTCCGGCTCAACGGCACCGCCCTCGGCCAGCCCGGCGGCGTGCGCCTGAAAATCTCCAATGCCACGCTCACGCCGGGTGGCGCGCGCGGGACTTTCGCCGAGATGCCGCTCAAGGCCACCGTGGAGATCCAGGCGGACGATGTGGCGCCGCTCAGCGCCGGCTTGCTGGCCTCGCCGGCCATGGCGGGTCCCGTCAAGGGTCGGCTCGAGCTCACGGGGACGCCGGCGCGGCTGGCCGGAACGGGGAATCTCAGCTTCGAGCGGTTGTCCCTGTCCGCGGACCAGCCGCGCTGCAGCGCGCCGAAGCGGCGCCAGCTCACGGTGGACGAGCTGCGCCTGCCGGTGAACCTCACGCCCGCTCAGCTCGACAGCGCGCCGATCGAGGCCAAGCTCGCGCGCGGCACCGTCTCGACGCGCCTGGCGCTCACGCTCGGCCAGGGCCAGTTGGCCACGCTCAAGGACATCAATATCAAGGGCATGCAGCTGGGGCCCTTGCTGGTGGATTACTTTTGCCAATCCTTCGCGGTGACGGGGCCGCTGGACCTCACGGGCGAGGCCAGTGTGCGCGTCGCCGACGTGTGGCGCTCCGCCAATGGCGCGGGCCGGCTGCGCATCGGCCCTGGCAAGGTGGTCGGCTCCGACGTGGTCCAGTTCCTGGACGCCGTGATCGGGATGGCGGACCAGGTGACCGCCGCGCTGCGCTCGGGCCGCCTTCCGCGCCGGGACGAATCCCACGTGGACTTCGACTCGATCACCGCGACCTACACGATCACCAACGGCGTGTGGCGCAGCAATGACCTGCTCTACCTGGCTGGCTCGATGAAGGTGGCCGCCGCGGGGACCTATGGGCTCGCGGACGGCCGCGTGGCGATGGACGTGACTTTCACGGAGGGCTCGAACCAGATCAAGGGCAGGGTCACCGGCGCGGCCGGCTCCCTGCGCGTGGTCCCCACCGACATCAAGATACCGGAGACCAAGAACCTCAAAAAACTACTGGATCAGCTCCTGCGCTGATAATCGGCCACTGCGCTGAAGCGCGCCCCACCGAGCTTGCCGTCCTCGACGAGTCCGACGAAGAAGGCGTAGAGCTGGTTGTACTCTTCGTAGCGGGCCTGACCAAAGCGCGCCACCGTGTCCTCCCGCATGGCGCGGTACATCTCCAGTCGCCGGCGGAGGATGCCGATCCACTCGGCCGAGAGATCTTCCGCCTCGATGCCGATGAAACCGGTGCTCGCGAGCAGGTCGCGGTAGCCGGCGATGGTCTGCAGGCTGACGGCCGCCATCCACTCGGCCAATCGCCGGCGCTCGCCGTCGCCGAGCCGCGCGTGGGCGATCCAATCGCTGAAGGCGATGCGTCCCCCCGGCAGCAGCACCCGCGCGCACTCGGCGAGGGCGGCCGCCTTGTCGGGCACGTGAAGCAGTCCCTCCTGGCTCACCGCGGCGGTGAAGGCCGCGCCCTGGAACGGCAAGGCCTGGGCGTCTCCGCGGACGAGCGTTACTTGGCCGTCGAGACTCACCCGCGCGTTGAGCCGCCGGCCGGCCGCACAACGCTCCGGATTGAGGTCGATGCCGACCACACGGCAGTCGAAGCGCCGCGTCAGGAAGCGCGCCGGCCCGCCCAGCCCAGCGCAGACGTCGAGCACGCGGCTCTCGGCGCCGATCCCGGCGCGCCGGGCGAGGACCTCGACCGCGGCGAGCCCGCCATAGTGGTCCTGATCCCACTCGTACAGATCCTCCGGAGCGAGGGACCGCAGGTCCTTTCCCAACCGGCGGAGCGCATCCAGGATCTGGGCTTCGTTGATCGGGTGGCGGTTGTAGAAGTCGATGACCGCGGGCAGAGGCGTCGTCATGACCGGGAGTGCAGGCTCGGAGCCACAATTCACAACTTATCCACATATCCACACCGATCCACAACGGGAAAATCCGACGAGCCGGTGCGGCGTGGCCGAAGGCACCGGCCAAAGAGGACATGTCGGCGCGCCGCCGCGGTCGGGGCACGCGGTGGGCCGCATTCCTGGCGGCTCTAGGAGTGGCGACGCCCGCCCCGCCGCTCCCCAAGCGGCGAAGCCAAGCATTGACGTCCGGCGCAGTCATGCGTAGAGTCCCGCGCCGTGAACGCCGAGTCGACCGCACGCCGGCGCCGGATCCTCGTCGTCGAGGATGACCCGGGCGTCACCGCACTCCTTTCGGATTTCCTCACAGCCGAGGGTCACGACGTCGACACGGCACCGAACGGCCGCGTGGCCCTCGAGCGGCTGCGGGCTGCCCCATACGATCTCATCGTGAGCGACATGCGGATGCCCGAGCTGGATGGCGAGGACTTTTTCGCGGCGTCTGACCACGTCCGCCCGGGCATGCGGTCGCGGATCATCTTCATCACCGGCCAGGCGCTGACCATGGAGACGCGCGAGTTCATCGCCCGCGCCCAGGTGCCGATCTTGGGCAAGCCCTTCAACCTCGACGCCCTCCGCGAAATGGCCGAGGGGATGCTCGCAGCGCGGCCCAGCCGCTGATCCGGCTGTCCGTCCCCCCGTAGCGTCGTTCCTGAAGTTCGATCCGCGTAGGTGTGCCCGCCCGGCGGTGGATGCCTTGAAGTGCCTGCGGGGGTATGGTAGAAGAGAGCGGTTCGACCGATCCCCAAGCAGGCGAACGAGAACGCGAGGGAGCCATGACGGACGCCGCAGCGACTCCACTGAAGGCCGGCCTCGAAGACGTCGTTGTCTCCAATTCCGAGATCTGCTTCATCGACGGCCACAAGGGGCGCCTCATCTATCGGGGGTACGACGTCGGCGATCTCGTCGCGCACTCTACCTTCGAGGAGGTCGTCTTCCTGCTCTGGCAGGGCCATCTGCCGAGCCGCAAGGAGCTGGAGACCCACGTCAAGGCCCTGTCGGCCACGGCGAACCGCAAGCTCCCCACCAAGCTGATCTCGATGCTCAAGCTGCTGCCGAAGAAGACGACCCCGATGGAGGCGCTCCGAACGGGCGTCTCCGCGCTCTCGGCCTTCGACCCCGACGCCGACGACAACTCGCGCGAGGCCACGCTGCGCAAAGCGCTGCGACTAACGGCCCAGATGCCGACTCTGGTGGCGGCCTGGGAGCGCATCCGGCGGGGCAAGGCGCCGGTGACGCCCAATCCAAGACTGACCCTGTCGGGCAACTTCCTGTACATGATGAGCGGGAAAAAGCCCACCCCGCTGGCCACCAAGACCGTCGATGTCGCTCTGATCCTCCACGCGGATCACGAGTTCAATGCCTCGACCTTCGCCGCCCGCGTGACCGCCGCGACCCTCTCGGACCTGCATTCGGCGGTGGTCTCGGGCATCGGCGCGCTCAAGGGCCCGCTGCACGGCGGCGCCAACGAACAGGTCATGCTGATGGTGGAGAAGATCAAGGATCCGGCCTCGGCGGACGCCTGGATTCGCAAGGCGCTCGCCGACAAGGCGCGCATCATGGGCTTCGGCCATCGCGTCTATCGCGTGGAGGATCCGCGGGCCAAGCACCTGCGGCGACTGGCCATGGAGCTCGGCCAGCAGGCCGGCAGCACCGCCAATGTCGAGATCCTCAACACCGTCGCCCGCGTCGTCACCGCCGAGAAGAACATCTACCCCAACGTGGATCTCTACTCGGGGGCCTGTTACGCCTCAATGGGTATTCCCACCGACCAGTTCACTCCTATCTTTGCCATCAGTCGCGTCTCCGGCTGGGCGGCCCATGTTCTCGAGCAGCACGGGCACAACCGGCTCATCCGGCCGCGCTCGGACTACATCGGAGCCACGGACCTCAAGTACGTGCCGCTCTCCGACCGGTAGCCGGACGCCCGGCGGGCGCGGCTTCGGATCGCGCACGACTGGCGCTGAGGTCGGATGGCAACGAGCGTGGTCCTGGTGGTGCACAACCGGCTGGCCCTGACGCGCGCGTGCCTCGACAGCCTCCGCCGCACGACGACGCCCTTTGATCTCTGCGTGGTGGACAACGGCTCCTCGGACGGCACCGCCGCGTTCTTCCGCGAGTTGCCATATCCGTATCCGCTGACCTTTCAGCGGAATGAGGAAAACTCCGGCCTCATTCGCGCCCTCAACCAGGGCGCGCGATTGGCGCGAGGGGAGTTCCTCTGCTTTCTCCACAACGATACCGAGATGCTCGAGCCCACCTGGCTCGCCCGGCTCGAGGCCGTGCTGAGCGCGCCGGCCCGCATCGGGCTGGCGGGCCTCTACGGCGTCCGGCGGCTCCGCCGGGACGGCCGCTATGTGGGCCGCACCATCGTCCACTGCCTGGCCGACCGACCGACGCTGCGGGGGGAGTGGGCCGAGGTGGCCGCGGTGGACGGCGTCTGCCTGTTCGTGCGCCGCGCCCTGCTCGAGTCGTTGGGCGGATTCGACGAGGGCTATGGTTTCTTCCACGGGTACGATCGCGAGCTGTCCTTCGCCGTGCGCGAGGCGGGTTGGCGCTGCGCCGTGGTCAATGCGCCGTTCATTCACCGGGGCGGCGGCACGCGCACCGGAAAGGACGCGCCCCTGCACCCCGCCGAAGACCTGTTGGAACGGCGCGGGGCGCTGGAGCGTTTCGCACAGAAATGGCGGCACCGACTGCCGAGCGACGTGCGCGGCATGGGCGAGCGCCTCACCGACTGGCTCGTGCCGGCGCGCGCGCGGTCGTGATACGCTTCGGCGAATGATTCCTTTCGTCAAGGGCCACGGCCTCGGGAACGACTACATCGTCATCAAGGCGGCCGATCTCGCGGCGCCGCTCACGCCGCCGCAAGTCGCCCGGATCTGCGATCGCAACTGGGGCGTGGGCTCCGACGGCATCCTGCTGCTGGTGCCGGCCTGGGGCGGGGCCGACTTCGGGCTTCGCATCCTGAATCCGGACGGCAGCGAGGCCGAGAAGTCCGGCAACGGGCTGCGGATCTTCGGCAAGTACCTCTGGGACCACGGCCACACCAAGCAAGAGAGCTTCACCGTCTCCACCAAAGGCGGGCGGGTCGAATGCAGGCTCCATGTCAGGGACGGGCGGGTCAACGTGGTCACGGTGGAGATGGGCCGGTGTACCTTCGTCGCACCCGAGATTCCCATGAACGGCCCCGAGCGCGAGGTGGTCAAGGTGCCCCTCCAGGTCGACGGCGAAACGCTCCTGATCACCGCGGTCTCCGTGGGCAACCCCCACTGTGTGGTCTTCACCGACAAGCTGGACGAGGGGCAGGCCCGCCGGATCGGCCCCAAGATCGAGCATCACCCGGCTTTCCCCAATCGCACCAATGTCCAGTTCGCCCGCGTCGCCTCCCGCTCCCAGGTGGACATCCTGATCTGGGAGCGCGGCGCCGGCTACACTCTGGCCTCGGGCTCCTCCTCGAGCGCCGTGGCCTGCGCAGCCGTCAAGAACGGCCTCTGCGACCACGGCCTCGTCACCGTGCGGATGCCCGGCGGCACGTTGAGCGTGGACGTGCGCCCGGACTGGTCCATCCGGCTGCAGGGCCCGGTGGAGGAGGTCTACGCCGGCACGCTCTCGCGCGAGTTCCTCAGCGTTCTCAACACTCTGAAGGGTTAGGCGCGAGATGCCTCGGCCCGCGCCAGGGGAGAGTGGCTACAGGCCGGACTTTCCGGCGAGCGCCAGCGCCGCTTGGGCCAGCGCTTCCACGCGCGGGGCCATGGCGCCGAAGCGCTCGTCCTTGGTCTGGCCGCGCTTCCACCGGATGTATATTTGCTGGACCACCACGGCGGTCTTGTAGAGCGCGAAGACTTCGTAGAAGGCGATCTTCGACACGTCCCGGCCCGAGCGCCTGGCGTAGCGCTCGATGAGCTGCTCGCGCGTGTGGAAGCCGGGCAGGGCTGTGAGCTGGACCACCGATTCCTGCCGCGCGTAGGGATCGCCCTCTTCCGCCCAGTAGCAGAGTAGGGTGCCCAGGTCGGAGAGCGGATCACCCGTCGTGCACATCTCCCAGTCGAAGACGGCCACCACGCGCGACGGGTCGCCTGGATCGAGCATGGTGTTGTCGAGCTTGAGGTCGCTGTGGACAAGGGTGGCGTCCGGTGGCGTCGGCACGCGCTCGGAAAGCCAGGCGACCAGCTCGTCGATCGCGGGCACCTCGCGGTCCTTGGCACGCTCCCAGCGCTCCGCCCAGCCCTTCACCTGGCGGACCATGAAGCCCTCGGGCCGGCCGAGATCGCCGAGGCCTACGGCCTTCCAGTCCACGGCGTGGAGCTCGATCATGACGTCCACGATTGTCTCGCTGAGCACGCGGCGCACGGTGAGGTCCTGGGCCCAGTCGAGCGGCAGCTCGCGGCGTATCACGACGCCCCGGCGGCGCTCCATGACGAAGAAGGGCGCGCCGATGAGAGACGGGTCGGCGCAGTAGAGATATGGCCTCGGGGCGGGCGGAAAGACCGGCCAGAGCGCGCTCAACACTCGGTACTCGCGCCCCATGTCATGCGCCTTGGGCGCGATGGGACCGAGCGGCGGCCGCCGCAGCACGAACTCCTGCGAGCCGTAGCGCAGGAGGTAGGTGAGGTTCGAGTGGCCGCCGGGAAACTGCTCTACCTCGAGCCGACCCTCGGCAGCCGGCAAACGGGGACGGACGTAGGCGTCGAGCGCATTGGCGTCGAACTCCTCGCCCGGCCTGACGGCAGCGGTGTCAGCGGCGGGGTAAGTCATCGGAGGCGGTTCAGGCGGTGGAGCGGGCGAGCGTGTCCGAGAGCCAGCGTGCGAGGAGGCCGCCCACGAGAGCGGCGACGACGGTGAGCAGCAGGGCGATCGAGGTGGAGCCGAGACCCGGCGCCATGGGCGCGAGGGTGGGGCGGCCTGTGAGCAGCCAGCCTAGCACCGCGAAGAGCGTAACGGCATAGGCGAGAGTGGCCGCCACGGGCCGTCGCCGCGCGTCGAGCACCGTCATTGCGAGAGCGGGAATCAGCGCATAGAGATGGAGCAGGCCGCCGATTCGCCCAGGCGTCCGGCCTTCCTTGCGGGCCATGGTGGTGGCGACGGCAATGGGCGATGTGGGATCCTTGGCGATCTCGGCGTCGATCACGGACACGGGCTGGAGGATTGCGAAGCCTTCCCGCGCGATCCATTGCCCGACGATCCCCACGACGATGGCGATCAACAGCAGGCCGACGGGCGCCCAGCGCCGTGCCGAGAGCCGCGCCGTACCCACCAGGGCCAACGGCAGGAGCAAGGCCGAGAGGATCGCCAGCGTGTAGAACCTGACGCCGCCATAGAGGTACGCGATCCGGATCGACGGATCCACCATCAGATGCAGGTTGCCATAGAGGAAGGTGCCGGCGAGGAGCGTTGCTGCCAGGCGGATCCTGCTTGCTGGCGGATAGATCTCGCGAACGATGACGAAGCAGCCCAAGGTATTGATCACGGAGCCGACGAGCCCCAGCAGATGCGGTGGGCTCCAGAGCGTGACGTCGATGCCGTAGAGCCGGTGCCACAGGTCATCGATGGGCGCGGCCAGGACGGTCACCGCGATACCCCAGGCCGCCAGATGGAAGCCGCGCGAGCCCCGGAGGCCGAGGACCCGCACCTCGCCTTCTCCGCGCACCGTCTCCCTGGCCAGTACGCCGAAGCTGACGAGCACCAGGATGGTGACGCCGGCATAGGTCATCACGTGCGGCGGGATCCAGAAGGAATCGCGCCCGATCAGGACATGCCACTGGATGTCCCACTGCACGCCCCAGCCCGCCAAGATCTTTCCGGCGAGGAGCGTCCAGAGTGCGACGCGGCGGAGGAGGAAGGTGTCGGCAGCGGTGGTGGTCGCGTCGAAGGGCAGTTGTCCGGCGCGAACGGCCATCGGGTTACTTGCTCGGTTTGGAGTCCGGTCCCTTGGGGACCTCGACGCCCAGCACTTTCACGTCGAAGTGGAGCGTCTTGCCGGCGAAGGGATGGTTGAGATCGAGGACAACCGTCTTCTCCTTGATTTCCTTGACGATGACGAGTCGCGCATCGCCGGCCGCGTTGCGGGCCATCAACCGGGTGCCGATCCGCAGGGATTCGGCCGGCAGGGCTTCCTTCGGCACCTCCACCTGGCCGGCCGGTTCGACTGGTCCATAGCCGTCCTCGGGCTTGACGACGATCTTCTTCTCCTCGCCCGGGTGCATCCCGACCAGCTCGCGCTCGAGCCCCGGAATGATCTGCTGAGCGCCCTGGACAAAGCTCAGGGGCTTGGCGCCCTTGTTGCTTTCCAGGACCTTACCCGCGTCGTCGCTAAGCGTGTACTCGAGCTCGACCGTGGCACCGTTCTCGATGGCGGGTCCGGATGCAGACGGTGGAGTCTGGGCGGCGGCCGCCGCGAAGGCGGTGAGCGCCGCGATGACTACTGCGAGTTTCACGATGCGAATCATGACGCCTCCGGCCGCGCCCGTGAGCAGCGACGCGGCAAATCGACTCTACACCCTCGGCCCACGCCTCTGCAAATGCGGTCGGCTCATCGGGCGGCATGCTTGCATCTGCCGGCGCCATTTCGGCAGCCGTGACTCGCGCACCGAGGCGATGGATGGCCTGGGCGGGCAGTCGGAGGCCGACCTCGATGCACACCTCCGACCTGGACTAGCTCTCGCTGTGAGGTGTACCCTGAGCGCCTGGCTAGGAGCGCTGATCTAGCCGCGACAGGAGCGAAGGCGTATTATTGCTCGGGACCTGTTCTGGGTAGATGGTGTCGCAGTGATCGGGTTTCGTGCTGGCCTACGAGTTCCGCCAACAGTTCCGGCTGCTCCGGCGGGGTAGATGTCCATGATGGCAGGCAAGTTACGCAGTCTGCTGATCACCATTGGGTGGCTACTGGTGTGGTCCGTCGCGGCCCTGGGTCAAGGGATGGGCTGGGACGATTACAACGCTGCGGGGGAGGCCGCGGACCGGCAAGGTCGCTACAGCGAAGCAGAAAAGCTCTGGCAAGCCGCGCTGAAGGAAGCGGAGCGGTTCGGACCGGCCGACCGACGGCTATCCAAGAGCCTCACCAATCTTGCATTGTTCTACCACACGCAAGGGAGATATGCCGATGCGGAGCCTTTGTTCAAGCGGGCGCTCGCGATCCGAGAGAAAGCGCTCGGGCCGGAAGACCTGAGCGTAGCGCAGACGCTCGACGACCTGGCTGTCTTGTATGAGGACCGGAGTCGGTATGTGGAGGCTGAGCCCCTCTTCAAGCGGGCCTTGGCAATCCGAGAGAAGACGCTCGGACCCGGGCATCGTGATGTGGCGGCGAGTCTCGGCAACTTGGCCGGGCTCTACGAGGCCCTCGGCCGCTACGCTGAGTCCGAGGCCCTGTACAAGCGCGCGCTGACGATCTACGAAAAAGCGGGAGGCCCGCGGGATCCTGGGGTCGCACGGACCCTCAAGCACCTGGCCGCGGTATACGAAGTCCGAGGGCGGTCTGGGGAGGCCAGGCGACTCCGTGAGAGGCTGGTGGAAATACAGGAGAAGAAGTTTCTGGCTGAGCGTCCCGCGCCCCGGGACAGCCTGCGACAGGCGGAGCCTCCGGTAGTCCAGGAGAAGGGGGTGGCCAGCAAGAATCTCAAGGCGGACGCCAAGGCGGCGGCAGAGCCTGAGCGCTCGCCAGCCCAACCGACGGGGACGAAGGCCGAACCTCCTCTGACCGGGACGAAAGCGCGGGGCGCGGAGCCTCCGGTAGTCCAGGAGAAGGGGGTGGCCGGCAAGAATCTCAAGGTCGACGCCAAGGCGGCCGAGCCTGAGCGTTCGCCGGCCCAACCGACGGGGACGAAGGCCGAGCCTCCTCTGCCCGGGACGAAGGCGCGGGGTCCGGAGCCGCCGGTGGTCCAGGAGAAAGCTCGCGCAGAGGGCTCAGCGAGCCAAGGCACCGGGCGGCGCGCGGAGCCTCCGGCAGTCCAGGAGAAGGGGGTGGCCAGCAAGAATCTCAAGGCCGACGCCAAGGCGGCCGAGCCTGGGCGTTCGCCGGCCCAACCGACGGGGACGAAGCCTGAGCCAACTCTGGCCGGGACCAAGGCGCGGGGTCCGGAGCCGCCGGCGGTCCAGGAGACGAAGGCGCCGGCTCCGGAGAGCCTGGCGGTCCAGGAGAGGATTCGGGAATTGGAGCAGCTCGACAAGGCGCGAAGCCTGAGCGACCAAGCTGTGGTCTACGCCACTCAGGGCCGAACTGCCGAAGCCGAGCCGCTCTACAGGCAGGCTCTGGCAATCCGAGAGGGAGTGTTGGCTTCAGACCATCCCAACGTGGCAATCAGCCTCAATAATCTGGCGGTGCTCTATTTCGCTCAGGGGCGAATGGGCGAGGCCGAGCCACTGTACAAGCGGGCGCTCGCGATCCGGGAGAAAGCCCTCGGACCGGAGGACTTGGCCGTCGGGGAGAGCCTCAGCAACCTCGCGGTGCTTTACACCGCCGAGCGCAGATACAGTAAGGCGGAGCCGCTCTACCGGCGGGCGCTCGCGATCCGGGAGAAAGCCCTCGGACCGGAGGACTTGGCCGTCGGGGAGAGCCTCAGTAACCTCGCGGTGCTTTACAGCGCCGAGCGCAGATACAGTGAGGCCGAGCCGCTCTACCGGCGGGCGCTCGCGATCCGGGAGAAGGCCATGAGGTTAGAGGATCCCGACGTAGCCGGGAACCTCTACAATCTTGCGGTGCTCTGTGCCGCTCAGGGGCGACCTGGCGAGGCCGAACCGTTGTACGAGCAGGCGCTCGCCATGCAGGAACACGTCTTGGGCCGGGAGCATCCCGAAGTGGCCAAAACTCTCAATGGCCTGGCTGTGCTCTACGACACGCGAGGGTCGTTCGCTGCGGCCGAGGGCCTCTACAAGCGCGCGCTCGCGATCGCGGGAAAAACGCCGAGATCCGGAGACCGCGAATTGGTCACGGTGCTCGAGAACTACGCTGTGCTCTTGCGCAAGACGGACCGCGAGGCGGAAGCTCAGGCGATGGAGGCCCGCGCCACATCGATCCGCGCAGACGGTGATTAGGAGAGTTACTCTGGACGGGGAATCGGGGGGAACCGCCCTAAGCGGGAGTCGGGCTCTGCACGAACGGCCTCCCGCAGCGAGGGCAGTAGCTCCACCATGCCTCCAACGGGCTGTTGCAGTAGCCGCACGCTCGCGACGGCGCCGGATGACTCGTGGACACAGCAGTTTCCGGCTCGGGTGAGTCCTCCTCCTGTGGCTCCGCTCCAATGACTCGTCGGATATAGGCCCAGCCGCTCAAGGAAAGGTCCTGCGAGATGTCGTACCATCGCCGCTCATTCTGGCGGCGTTCATCCCCAACGATGTGAGCAGCGCGCTTGGCTCGACGTGCGCATACTCGGCGGTCGAACACGATCTCCACCTCAGGCTCTTCCCCGAAGTGCTGACTCGCGAGCTCGTATCGCTTCGTGTCACCTCGCGCTATGACAAACAGGAAGAACTTACTCATTGATCCCTTCATCCGCCCGCGACAGCAGAGGTTGTGGGATCGTCAGACCCAATGCGTTGGCCGCTCTAAGGTTGGTGACCAGTTCGATCCTGTTGCCTGCTTGAGCCGGTAACGCCTGCGGCAGCGGGCCCCGAACAATCTTCGCCTGAGCCACGCCGCCCGGTATCCGACGGCCGCCGCCCGCCGTTTTCGTATTGAGCGACTGTGAACCTTACTTGATGCGGCGTCGTCTCCGCAGTACCTGCGCCCCCAGCACCGAAAGGCCCGACCCGAGAAGCAACAGCGTTGAGGGTTCAGGCACCGGCGTGGTGACGCCGGCCACGTTGTCGCCCGTGGTCGTCCCGAACGAGAATAGCACGTTGTCGATCGACGAATTCGGCGTCACTCCAGCCATCAAGAGGGAGAACGTCACATCACCCACGAGGAACGGGTTGTGAGGGCCATTGCCCGCAATCGAAGCATTTGCATTACTGTACGTGCCGCCGCCCCCCGCCGGGCCAATGATGAGGTGCGCCGGGCCCGCCGCGCCGCCAGCCAGGTCGTCCAGCTTGAACGTGCCCCCAGCGCCTCCCGTCAACAGCCACCCTGCCGCAACGGTGCTCCCGTTCGTGAACGTGCCGTTGCTTGCCACGGTGCGCTCCTGGCCCGAGCTCGAGGTCAAGGAACCACTGCTCTGACCAGTCGTGACGTGAAAGCTCAGATCGCTCAAGAGTTGACCGACGTTGGCCGGATTCACGAGCAGGTCTCGCAACGTGATCGAGATCGTGCCGGCACCGGTGGTGAAGACCGCCTCGGCTTGGACGGGGCCCCCGCCGGACACAGCGCCACTCGACGTGTCAAACGTGATCGAAATGGCGTCCGCTGGCGTCGGCGGCGCGGCCAAGCTAAGAGTGAGTAGCCCTGTGAGGAGGAGTAGGAGTCTTTTCATTGCACGCTCCACAACCTTCATGCCGGGGCACCAAGGGCCCGCCGGCAGAGATTTACCGCAGGGCGATGTCCAGCAAGCTTCATGCCATCATCGACCATTGTTGTAACTTGTTTTCGCATCAGCTGATCACGCTCTATGTGATATCCAGAACTTTGCCCGATCTGGGAAGGCTAGGGCAAAAAAGTTCCCCCGGCGTGGAACCCCTATTGCGCCTTTACGAGCAGGTCGTACGACATCCGATCTCGTGCCGGATTGTCAGTCGAGGGCGGGGTCAAGAGAGTATTTTCAACCACCTGCCACAGCTTCCCGGGCACGAGCGGCCTCGTGAGCATCGACACTCCGGTCTCCATTAGGAATGCGGCGTAATCCGACGCGTATGGAGACTCGGTCAGAAAGACGATGGGCGGCGGCGCGCCACGACGGCGCGCGGCCAGCTTCCGGTAGAGGGCGGGTCCATCGAGCCCTTGCATTCGCAGGTCGCTCAGGACCAGCGAGTAGGGGAACCGGTCAATCAGTCTAATCGCCTCCGAGCCGGTACTGGCGGTATCTGTCTCGTATCCCGCGACCCTGAGCATGATGGCCACAGAATGCCGATCGTTTTCATTTGCGTGGACTACCAGGATCCTCCGGTGTCGCATGATCGGTGTGCTCTTCAGTTGCGTTTCAGGATAACGCGCGATCTCTCGGAGCGCTAGGGACGACCGGTCACTTGGCTCCATGGCGGGGTTATCCTAGCCGAGGCCCGGCGGGCGGACCAGAGGGGCAAACCGAGCAAGGGATTGGGAGCGGAGTGAGAGGCACGCGCATTACTGGGGCACGATCAGTGTTGGCAGCTCGCCGGGCGCCTGAAGGATCCAGCCATCGCCGCGCTTGAGCAGGAAGGTCGCGGGTTGGTTCGGATAGAGGATCGTCCAACCGCCGTCCGGGCGCGGAGCCACGAAGGACGCCGATTCTCCCGGGCGCTGGAGGATGTACCCGCCCTTCTTGTCCGAGATGAGGTAGATGGGAGCTTGGCCCGGCGCCGAGATAACATAGCCCTCGGCCCAAGGCGAGAGGTAGACGTCTATCGGAAACTGACCCGGGGGTGTGACCTTGTATCGCCAGGCCGCGGCCGGGGGCTGCGGTTGAGTCGAGGCTCCGGGCTGTGCTTGGGCCCCGGGCTTGGGCTCAGTCTCGGCGCAAGCCGCCAGCCCCGCCAGCGCCAGGAGCAACAGCGCCAGGGCGCCGCGCGTCGTCCGGCTGCGCCTTTGGGCCAGTCGAGTGGTCGGAGGTTGACGCGCATCTTGCAAGTGTGTAGGTTGCATGGCACGGACGATTAGCTCAGTTGGCAGAGCACCGGCCTCACATGCCGGGGGTCGAAGGTTCAAGTCCTTCATCGTCCACCACTTCCGCCGTAGTAATACCGAAGGTCGCCAAGCCCTTCGGTTTTTTGTTCTGGGTAGGCTACTTCTGCAACACCTGGCCCACGAGGTCCCGCAACTGCTTCTGATCAAACGGTCTCGCCAGCACGTGTTCTGCAGTCCGGAAGAGAAAGTCCGCGTAGTGAGGCTCGTAGCCCTGTCGCGTCACGAAGATGACAGCCGGGAGGTCGGCTCCGTGGCGTTGCTGCAACGCCCGGTAGAGTTCACGCCCGTCCAGACTCGGCATCCGTAGGTCGCTTACGATCAGGTTGTACGTGTACTCGTCCAGGAGGCGCAGGGCGTGGGCACCGTCCGTAGCGATGTCCACCTCGTGGTCATCGAGGCTAAGCGCTTCAGCCATCATGGAGCGGACATCCGGTTCGTCTTCGACCACCAAGATCCTGTGGGGCATGGGCCACCTACCCGTGAAGCGATTTGGGAGCGTGACGGAGTCTAGCAGGCCCGTGCCGCATGTTCCACCGTTTGTTTCTAGGGACGGGGGTTCTTGCCTTGCAAGAGCGCGTGTTCCACGAGCGACCGGAGCTGGTCGAGGGAGAAGGGCTTGGCCAGGACGTAGTCGATGCCCTTCGCGCGTGCGTCTTCGGCGTCCATGTGGTCCCCATAACCGGTCATGAGCGCCACCTTCGTGGCCGGCCAGCGGCGCTTGAGCCGGGTCGCCACTTCGAGGCCCGAGCTGCTCGTCAGGCCGAGGTCCACCATGGCCAGGTCGAAGGTCCGCGTTTCCATCTCGACGAGGCCGGACTCGCCGTCTGGGCAGGTGACCACCGTAGAGCCGTGGCGGCTCAGCAGCTCACGGAGCACCTCGCAGACTTCTACCGAGTCGTCCACCACCAGGATCCTGGCTCCCGGCGTGGCCTTTGGGGTTGACACCGCAGGCCCCGGAAGAGCCGGGTCCGGAGCGGTCTCGGCGTACTCGGCGGCCACCGGCAGCGAGATCGTGACCGTCGTGCCCTTGCCGACCTCGCTCTCAACCATGATCTCCCCGCCGTGGCGGTCCACGATGGCGTAGGCGCCGCTGAGCCCGAACCCTTTGCCCTTCTCGCGTTTGGTGGTGAAGAAGGGATCGAAGATGCGCAGCCGCATCTCCTCCGGTATTCCCACGCCGGTGTCCGCCACCTGGCAGAAGACTCGCTGACCGTCTGTGCCCGTGCGGAAGATGAGGTTGCCGCCCTCCGGCATGGCGTCGAGCGCGTTGAGCGCGACGCTGGCCAGCACGTGGCGCAGCTCGGCCACATCGCCCGAGACCAGGGGCAGGGGGGCGATCTCCGCGCGGACCTCGCCGGCGATGGCGCGCGCCGCCAGCTGCTTGCCCCAGAGTGAGCGGGCGGACTTGGCGATATCGGTCACGAGCTGGTTGACATCCACGGGCTGAAATGGATGGGCCGGGTGCATCCGGCTGAAATTCTGGAAGTGGCGCGCGACCCAGGCGCCCTCGATCGCCACCTGCTCAATCGTCCGCAGCGACCGCCGCGCGTCGGGATCCTGCACGTTGGCCAGCAGGAACTGGGTCCGGGTGATGATGCTGGAGAGCGTGTTGTCGAAGTCGTGGGCCACCCGGCCGGCCATTTCGCGAAACGCGTGCAGGCGTTCGCGTTGCACAGTCTGCCGGTGGGCCGCCACCAACTCTTCCAGGAGTGCGCGGACCTCGCCGGTGAGGTACCCGTACGCGGAGCCGGTGCCCTTTGGAAACTCCGACCCTGCTCCGAGCGGCATGGGAGTCTTATGCGGTCCGATTCTCGGGTCCAGGTCGATGGGCTCAGTGGGGGCTGCGGGTCTCCCGGTCTAAGGGGCTCATCCGCGACGGCTCCTGGAACTTGTGTGCCACCTGATTCACCAGTTCCTTCACGTCGCCCAGCAGCTTGGCCGCGGTCTCGCCCGCCTCAGCCTGGTCGGCTCGGAGCCGGTTGTTCTCGGCACGCACCTCCGCCACTTCCTCGCGCAGCTGGTCCAGCTCGTGCTGGGACGATTGGGCTTGCCCACGGTAGTGGTCATTCTCAGCCCGCAGTCTCGCGACTTCCTCCCGCAGCTCTGCGCACTTGCGCTGCGCGGACTCCGCAACCGCCCGGTGCCGATCGCTCGCCTCGATCAGTTCCGTGATCACCTTGAGCACGCCCTGTAACTCATCGACCCACTTCATCAAGGGATTGCGGGGGTCGAGGCCACTGATGGGGTCTCCCGAGTCGCTCATGTCATCCTCTCCTATTCCAGTTTTCGCTGATCGTTCAACCGGGTGAGCCTCGCGCGCCTCGCCACAACTCACATCAGCGCGTCCATTCTAGCCCCGGAGTGGTTTGCCCTCCATTGCTAAGCCATGCCCTCTCCTCCACCCAATGCCAGGATCCTGAGCGGGCACAGGTGAGTGCCGCGATTTCTCAGCAATAGGAATGCCATAGGCCGATGTCCAGGGAAAACAGGTGCTTAGGAAGGCTCAACTGAGAAAAATACTGGAGCTATCAGGAACTGATGACCCAGCCGTTACCCAAATTTGCCCCTGCGGGCCAGGGCTGCCTACTCGAAGTGCTTCAGGTAGTCGCGAAGTCGCAGGTGGTCGGCTCGGGCCAGGTTAGCGAAGACAAGCACGGCCCCACCTGAGTAGGCCTCCCACACTATCGCGGGCAGCCGCAGGGCGGTGCCAACCTCGGGGCGCGGCAGCTCGAGGACGATCACGTCGCCCGATGACAGGTTCCGCTCGCTGGATACGCGCGCCCCCGATGTACTGAGCTCGACGGCCCGCCCCAGCACGGTGCCCTCCAATCCTACTTGGATGTGGATCGGAAGGTTCACTGACACGCGGCGGGCCCAGCGGCGGATGTCCCCAGGAGAGGCGAACGGGGCCAGGCGCTCGGCCTCGTCATCGGACAGGGTGAGGAAGGAGACGGCGATGACGTTGGCATCCCGGCGCGTAACCTTGGCGAGGACCTCGATCCGGCCTGTCTCCTTCGGCAGGGTCACCCGCAGCGTCACGGCCATGCCGACCCGCACGTCGAGATCGGCCGCGATGCGCATTCTCGAGAGGCTCACGTCCACGACCACGCCCGGTACCACCCGGCCGTCGGCGGACTCGACAATGACAGGCCACGCCGTTCGCAGACGGGGGAGGCGCCGTCGATCGTGGCCGCTCACCGCTCCAATTCTGCTTCGCCGATCGCGGAGACTGGTCCGTGTGCTCGCCTGCATGCTCTTCACCCCCAGGCGCCTTGCGAGCGCCTCGTGCTAGGTCTGGTGGATGATCACAACCCCGTGCGTTCGCAGCCGATGGGCGATCTGCGGGGAATTCCTCGAGTCGTCCTGGCGGCGGTCGACGATGACCCGAACCTTGTCATCTGTGGCGAAGGCCTGGACGAGGTGGGCGTAGAGTTCTGTCTGGCCTCGCGCCACCACGACGAGCCAGCGCTTGGCCTCCCCGGCTGCCCGCACGTCTGGCTGAGCCATTGGCTGTCCACGCGGTGTACGCAGCAAGAGCGAGGCCATATAAATTTCCCAATCGTATTGAAGATATAGGGCTACCGAGAGATCATCTGGCGCGCAGATTTTGTGTGGGGCCTGACAAAATTTGTTGCTCGGCTGGTGGGTGCCGGGGCCTGGGCGGGAGGCGAAGACCTCCGGGTGAGCGAGGGGCGCCGACGGAGTGCCGCGCGGCCGAGCAACCGACGGCGGCTCTTTACCGCTGGGCTGGTGTTGTGCTCTTCTGTAATGCGTGGTGATGCAACGACATTACTTCGGCACCGACGGAATCCGCGGCGAGGCCAATACCGAGCCCATGACGGCGGTGACGGCTTTGCGTGTCGGCATGGCCGCGGGCCGGTACTTCATCCGGGGCGCGCACCGGCATCGTGTCCTGATCGGCAAGGACACGCGGCTGTCGGGCTACATGATCGAGGCGGCGCTGGTGTCGGGCTTCACGGCGGTGGGCATGGACGTGATCCTCGTGGGCCCGATGCCCACCCCAGCCGTGGCGATGCTCACCCGGTCGCTCCGAGCCGATCTCGGCGTGATGATCTCCGCCTCCCACAATCCGTTCGCCGACAACGGGATCAAGCTCTTCGGTCCCGACGGCTACAAGCTCTCCGACGAGGTCGAGGCGAGCATCGAGGCCACCCTGGCCGGCGATGCCAACCTGCCCCTGGCGCGGCCCGAGCTCGTCGGACGGGCCCAGCGCCTCGAGGACGCCCACGGGCGCTACATCGAGTTCGTCAAGAACACCTTCCCCCGAGGCCTGCGGTTGGACGGGCGAAAGATCGTGATCGACTGCGCCCACGGCGCGGCCTACCGCGTGGCACCGGCCGTCCTCTGGGAGCTCGGGGCCGAAGTGGTGCCGCTCGGGGTGAAGCCCGACGGGCTCAATATCAACCGCGATTGCGGCTCCACCGCCACCGAAGGGATGTGCGGGGCGGTGGTGGAGCACCGCGCCGACCTGGGGATTGCCCTGGATGGCGATGCCGACCGCCTGATCCTGGCCGACGAGGCTGGGCGGGTCGTAGACGGGGATCAGCTGATCGCGCTGGTGGCCGTCGAGTGGGCCCGGGCTGGGAGCCTGCGGGGCGGCGGGGCCGTGGCGACCGTCATGTCGAACCTGGGCCTCGAGCGGCATCTCCAGGGCCTGGGGCTGGTGCTGGCGCGCACCCAGGTGGGCGATCGTTACGTCGTCGAGCACATGCGCGAGCGTGGCTATAATGTCGGCGGCGAGCAGTCCGGCCACCTGATCCTGAGCGACTTCACCACGACAGGCGACGGCCTCATCGCCGCGCTGCAGGTGCTTGCCGTGCTCGCCCAGCACGACCGGCCCACCAGCGAGGTATGCCGCCGCTTTGAACCGCTACCACAGGTACTGCTCAATGTGCCGGTGCAGAACGGGCAGTCAGCCGAGGCGCCCACGGTGGGCCGGATCATTGCTAACGCCGAGGCGCGTCTTGGCAAGGCCGGCCGCGTCTTTGTGCGGAAATCAGGCACGCAGCCGCTCGTCCGCGTGATGGTGGAAGGGGAGGACGAAGCCCTGATCCGGACCCTGGCTGATGAGATCGCCATGGCC
>Ga0070706_100001180_pt1 | contig 28096 bp, 25 predicted proteins | sample KBSK5501metaG_FD_65476 | JGI IMG/M metagenome (GOLD analysis project Ga0070706, IMG submission 65476) | Corn, switchgrass and miscanthus rhizosphere microbial communities from Kellogg Biological Station, Michigan, USA - KBS K5-50-1 metaG | ecosystem: Host-associated > Plants > Roots >... | reverse complement strand
CGGGCGGCGGCGGGACGTAACCCCGCGCGAGCCGCTCCGCCCGCCGCTCGGCCGCCTGCCCCAGCCAGCCCGCGATCTCCCGGATCTGCTGGTACTCCAGCAGCCGTCGGACGAGCTCGGCCCGCGGATCCTCCCACCCCTCGTCGTCGAGGCGACGCGGGAGGAGCATCTGTACCTTGAGCCGGACCAGCCGGCTGGCCATCTCGAGGTAGTCGGCGGCCTGGTTGAGACCGAGGTCGTGGATGGCCTCGAGGAACTGGTCACAGATGCGCGCGATGGGAATGTCGGCGATCTCGATCTGCTCTTCCCGGAGGAGGTGGAGCAACAGATCGAGGGGGCCGGCGAACGCGTCCAGCTCGACGACAAAGGCCGACTCCGCGCCGAGCGCGGCCGTGGGGGGCGCAGCGCCGCGCAGGGTCAGCCGGTGAAGATGTTCCATCCGTTGCCGACTGCGTAGGGAACGATGAGCTGCTGGAGCAGCCCCATCCCCAGGCGCGCGGGGCCGAGGAGCCAGCTGAACACCGACGGGGCGAAGACCATGATCGCGAGAAGCGGGAGCATGCCGAACCGCTGGAGCCCGCGGTACCGGGCGCCGAGGCCCGGCGGCAGCAGATAGTAAAAGAGGTGTGAGCCGTCCAGGGGCGGCAGCGGAATCAGATTGAAGAAGCAGAGGACCAGGTTGAGCCAGACGCCCCACATCATCATCCGCTGCGCTGCGTCCACCGCGGGGAGAAGGTCGGGGACCAGCGCCGCCGCGAAGCCGACGATCACAAACAGGAGCGCGCACACTAGTGCCAGCGCGAAGTTGGTGAGGACGCCGGCGGCGGAGACGATGATGTCCCCTCGCTTGAAGTTCCGGTACTTTCGCGGATTGACCGGCACCGGCTTCGCCCCGCCGAACGCGAACGTCCCGCCGGACACGTACAGGAGCAGCGCCGGCATGAGCAGGCTCATGATCGGATCGATATGCGGCAGCGGGTTCAACGTGAGGCGACCGAGCATGTACGCAGTGTCGTCGCCCTGGCGCAGCGCCGCGGCGCCGTGGGCGTACTCGTGCGCGACGAGGGAGAACACGAGCACCGGCATGGCGAGGATGATGTCGTGGAGCAGCGACCGTGTCCCGGAGCGAAGGTCGCGAGAAGGTTACACCCGGCGCGGACCCAAGTCAAAACACGACTGCGCTTGACCTTGGGCGGTTCCGCCCCTATTCTTCCGCCCTCCTTGATCGGGGCCCCACGGGCCCGGAAACGCGTCTCACGCCGAGGTGGTTGTGCCGAGAATCAAGTCCGCCAAGAAGCGCATGCGCCAGACCCGGGCCCACACGCTCCACAACCGCACCCAGCGGAGCCAGCTCCGCACGGCGATCAAGCGGGTGCGCAGCGCGGGCACGGCGGCGGACGCTGAAAGGGCCTACGCCGAGGCGGTGAAGATCATCGACCGTGCGGGACGGAAGAGCCTGATCCACCGGAACGCTGCGGACCGACAGAAAAGCCGGCTGGCGAAGGCAGTGAAGGCAAGAAAAGCGTAAACGGTAAACAGTGAACAGTGAACGGGGGCTCCGGTGAAAACCGGGCCCCCGTTAGCGTTTGCGAGCTGCCGATGTACAACGGGGCTCGAACCGTGACGCGGAACTTATTCCCTGTTCACTGTTTACCGTTCACTGTTCACGTTTTTTCTAGAGGGCCGCCAGCTCCGCCCCGCAGCGCTCGCAATACCACTCCGTCGGTCGGTTGAGCGTCCCGCACTCCCCGCACTTGAGCGTCTTGGTCTGCGACGGTTGCCCCGGCTTGGCTGACGGCTGGTGCGCGGCGGTCGTCGCCACCGGCTCGGCGAGCTGGTCCGGCTTGACCGCCTCACCGCTCCGCCGCGGCGCCGTCTTCCGATCGCCCCCGCTCACCGACTTGAGGAACGCCAGCTCGTCGCCCGGCACAACGGCCGGTCGCGCTGGCGCGGCGACAGGTGGTCCACCCCGCGACGGCTCGACAGCCGGCTTGGGCACGAACCGGGGCGCGCCGGCGGGTGCGGCGGCCAGATCGGGCACCTGATCGAGCGGCGGGGGGGACCCGGCTGCGGCCGCGAAATCGGGCGTCGGATCGGGCAGCATCTCGATCGGCGGTGCCGGTCTCGGGGCCGCCGGCGCGGGCTCGAGCTCGGCGATCGGCACCGGCTCCGGCTCGGTGATGGACTCCGCCGGCGGTTCGGGCTCCGGCTCCGCGATCCGCTCGACCGGTGCAGGTTCGGCGATGAACCCCTGGACCTCGACCAGCCGATCGATCTCCTCGGCGATCTTCGCGAGCTCGGTCTGGAGCGATTCGATGGTCCGCGTGGTATCGGCCCGCAGTCGCTCCCAGGCGTCGTCCGGGTACTCCCCGACCACGTGACGCACCTCGGCCTCCGCCAGGGACTCCTCCGCCTGCGACCGCCGGGCCTCCAGATCGCCCTGTGCCGTCCGGTGCCGCTCCAAGGCGGATCGGATCGTCTCCGCATGCGACTTGAGCTCTTCGATGACTCCCTGCAACCTGCCCTGATAGTCGGCGCGGACCTTGGCCCGTACCGCTGGCGGCGCGTTGCTGGCCGCGGAATCGAGCTTGGCGAGCCACTGCTGGAAACGGGCGCGCTCATGAAGCAGGGCTTCGATCGGGGCGCCACCGGGGGACGTGTCGTCAGCCATCGCGGGGCTTTCCTCTCAGGCGCTCGAGGACGTCAATCTGATCGGGACTCAGTCGGTTCGTTCGACCCAGGAGCCGCGCGGCTAACAGAATCCTCGCCGAGTGCTCCAGCCTCTCCATCCGGATCCGGGCCGTCGCGAGATCGGGCCCCCAAGTGACCGCGCCGTGATTGGCCAGGAGCACCGCGACGTGGCGCGAGAAGAGCGGCTCCACGACATCTCCCAGCGCCGGCGTGCCGGTCGTCGCGTACGGCGCCACGGGCACCTCGCCCAGGTACACAATCAGCTCGGGGAGCACATCGGCCGGCATCGGCTCGCCGGCGACCGCGAAGGCCGTGGCGATCGGAGGGTGCGCGTGCACCACGGCACCGCAGTCGCCGCGCCGGCGGTAGGCCCGTAAGTGCAAATCTAATTCAGTCGTGGCCTGCCGGGAGCCACGCCGACGGTCTCCCGTCAGGGTGACTTCCACCAGGTCCCGCGGGGTGAGCTCGGCCTTGTGGAGGCCCCGGGGCGTAACGAGGAGGCGGTCGGGCCCGAGGCGCACCGAGACGTTGCCGTCCGCCCCCGCGATGAGCCCGGCCTCCCAGAGGCGCCGGCAGCACCGGACGATTTCGCGGGCGGCGTCCCGGGCGCGCATCGCCGGCCTCGCCTCGGTCAGTCCGGGCGCTGGAAGACGACCTGTCCGCGCACGATCGTGACCGTGGCGCGACCGGTCAGCCGCCGGCCCCCGAACGGTGTGTTCCGGCTCTTGGAGAGGAACTCCTGCGGCCGCACCGTCCACTCCGCGGCGGGATCGAACACCGTCACGTCGGCCGGTGCCCCGGGCGCGAGAGTCCCGCCAGGGAGCCCGAAGATCCTCGCGGGCATCGTGCTCATGCGGGCGACCAGCTCGGGCAGCGTGAGCAGCCGGGTGGCGACCAGCTCGGTGATCGCGAGCCCCAGGGCGGTCTCGAGCCCGATGATCCCGTTGGGCGCGTCGTCGAACTCCCGCTCTTTCGCGTCGTAGTGGTGGGGCGCGTGATCGGTGGCGATCACGTCGATGGTCCCGTCCTTGAGCCCCTGCCGGATCGCCTCGCGGTCCTCCGCCTCCCGGAGCGGCGGGTTCATCTTGGCGTTCGTGTCGTACCCCTCGCAGGCCTCGTGGGTGAGCGAGAAGTGGTGCGGACACGCTTCCGCCGTCACCCGCACGCCGCGTTCCTTGGCCCGCCGGATCAGGTCCACCGAGCCCCGCGTGGACATGTGGCAGAGGTGGACGTGCCCGCCCGTCAGCTCGGCGAGCAGCAGGTCTCGGGCAACCATGATCTCCTCGGCCGCGGCCGGGATTCCCTTGAGGCCGAGTCGGGTCGAGACCAGCCCTTCGTGCATCACCCCGCCGGCTAGGGTCGGGTCCTCGCAGTGGTCGGCGACCGGAATGCCGAACGTCCGCGCGTACTCGAGCGCGGTCCGCATCAGATGGCTGGACACCACCGGTTTGCCGTCGTCGCTCACCGCCACCGCCCCCGCCCCTACGAGCTCACCGAACTCCGCGAGCTGTTGCCCCTTCTGGCCCAGGGAGATCGCGCCGATCGGGTAGACCCGCGCCTTGCCGGCGCGCTGCGCCTGCGCTTTCACGAAGCCCACCACGCCCTGGTTGTCGCACACGGGATCGGTGTTGGGCATCGCGCAGACCGCGGTGAATCCCCCGGCCGCCGCCGCCATCGCGCCGGTGGCGACCGTTTCCAGGTCCTCCTGGCCCGGCTCGCGCAGGTGCACGTGCACGTCGATCAGGCCCGGTGCGACTATCTGGCCGCCCGCGTCCACCACCATCGCGCCTGGCGGCGTGCCGAGGTTCCGTCCCACGCCTTCGACCCTGCCCTCGAGGAGGTAGACGTCACCCGGCTCGTCGAGCTTCCGGGCCGGGTCGATCACGCGGCCGCCGCGAATCAGGATCCCGCTCAATGGTCCTCCCCCCTACCCGGCGCGCCCGCCCAGTCGGGCGACCCGCCGGCCAGGAGGTAGAGCACCGCCATACGGACTGCGACGCCGTTGGTCACCTGGGGAAGGATCACGCTGTGGGGCCCGTCGGCAACGTCGCTGTCGATTTCCACGCCGCGGTTCATCGGGCCCGGATGCAGGATCACGAGGTCCTTGGGCGCCTTCGCCAGGCGCTCGGTGGTGACACCGAACACGCGGTTGTATTCGCGCAGCGAGGGGATGAAGCCGCCCTGCATCCGCTCGAGCTGCAGCCGGAGCACGTTCAGGGCGTCAGCCCACTGGATGGCGTCCTCGACGCGGGGGAGAATCGTGACGCCGAGCTGCTCCACGTTCCGCGGCAAGAGACTCGCGGGGCCGCAGACCGCCACCTCGGCACCCAGCTTGGTCAATCCCCAGATGTTGCTTCGCGCCACGCGGCTGTGCAGGACGTCACCCACGATCGCGACCTTGAGCCCCTCAATCCGCCCGAACTTGTCGCGAAGGGTGAGGAGGTCGAGCAGCCCTTGGGTCGGATGCTCGTGCTTGCCGTCGCCCGCGTTGATGACGTTGGACCGGATGCGCTGGCCGAGGAACTGGGCCGCACCCGACGCCCCGTGGCGGATCACCACCATGTCGATCCGCATGGCTTCGAGGTTCTTGGCGGTGTCCACCAGCGTCTCGCCCTTGGAGGCCGACGACCCCTGCGCCGCCACGTTCACCGTGTCCGCGGAGAGCCGCTTTTCGGCGAACTCGAACGAGATCCGGGTCCGGGTGGACGCCTCGAAGAAGAGATTGACGATCGTCTTCCCGCGAAGCGCCGGCACCTTCTTGATCGGCCGCTCGCTCACTTCCTTGAACGGCTCCGCGGTGTCGAGGATGAGGCGGATCTGGTCCGCGCTCAGGTACTCGAGCCCGGTGAGGTCCTTGCCGAGGGCGGTGGCGGCGGTCATTTCGGCTCCCCTCGCACCAGCTCGACCGCATCCCGGCCATCCAACTCGTTGACGAACACGTCCACCCGGTCGCCGGGGACGGTGCTGGCCCGCCCGCCGATAATGTCCGCCTGGATGGGCAGCTCACGCCCACCGCGGTCCACGAGCACGCAGAGGAGAATGCGACGGGGGCGGCCGAAGTCGGCGCACTCGTCCAGGGCGGCGCGGACCGTGCGGCCGGTGTAGAGCACGTCGTCGACGATGACCACGGTGCGGCCGTCGAGGTCAGGCAGGCTGGTCTCGCCGACGACCGGGCGGGGACCGACGGTCTGGAGGTCGTCGCGGTAGAGCGTGATGTCGAGCTTGCCCACCGGCACCCGGACGCCCTCGCTCTGCTCGATCAGGCGCTGGAGCCGCGCGGCGAGCTCGACGCCGCGGCGCTGGATGCCGACGAGGACGAGGCCGTCCGTCCCGCCGCAGCGCTCGACGACCTCCGACGCCATGCGCGCCAAAGCGCGACCGATGGCGCGGTCGTCGAGGAGTTGCGTGCGGTTGGGCATCGGGGCCGGAAGCTAGTCTCCGAGGCACACGCGAGCAAGTGAAGCGGGAGGACGGACAGGGCGGGATTCGAACCCGCGAGCCCCTTGTGAGGGCCACACGCTCTCCAGGCGTGCGCCTTAAACCACTCGGCCACCTGTCCCGAGGGACAACGGGGGCCAAGTTAGCCCGACGCCGGGCGCGGCGTCAACGCGAGCCGCCGCCGCGTCCGAAGGCCCTGCGACCGTCCAGCCCGCGGGCGAGTGATGGTGACAATCCGGCCGCCACGGCGGCGCCACCGAGGACAGACTGGCCGTGGAGACGGAGCGGCAACGGTGCCGCAGAGACGCCTGGCGACCGGGCAGGAGGGCGGCTCGGGTGGTGGCGCGACGACCGGCTGCCTGGGCTGGCGCGCCCTGGAGCACCCCGGAAAGACCGACGCGAATTGCGCGAAGAACCTTCCTCCACCCCGACCCGTCGCGTTCCAACCGGCCATAGAACCGCACGGCGGCCCGTTCCATTTCCCCACTTGCGCGGCCCCGGCGCACTCGGCCGGGAATTGGCCCGCGATATGCGTGCTCTTGCAGCGTCCCGCAGAAACCCGTCCCTGAGTCAGGCAACCCTTGCCGGAGCACGAACAGCATGCAATCCCCACTCGTCGTCGAGGCGTTGCGGGAACAGCTGCTCCGGGTCATCGAGTGGCACGCGAACGAACGCCCGGCGTTCCGGTGGGGGGTGGTCATCCACCGTCGCAACGAGCGCGGTCGCTTTCGCTTCGGCTGCGTGACCCAGGGCGGTGAAAGCTTCCTGCTGACCCAGGCGCAGATGGCCGACCTGGCCGCTCATTCCTGCTGGCTGGACGGCGCCGTGCGCGTGAGCCTGGAGTGCCGCGAGACCGCGGTCGATCCCGAGGTCCAGGAGTTCCAGCGCGCCGACCGGCCGCTCCTGGTCGAGGCGATGGCCGTCTTCTTCGATCCCGGCGCAGCCGGCGGTGAGGCTGCCGCGTTCCAGGCGATGGCCGGGGTCCTGACGGCGAGCACCTGTCCGACCGAGCTGTTCATCCTGACGCGAGAGAAACCGGCGAGCTGGCCGACGTAACTGCGGTGAACAGTGAACGGTGAACAGTGAACGGGGGGCTCCGCTCAAGGGTGCCCCCCGCTTACCGTTTGCCGTTTACCGTTCACCTCTATTTTAGGAACAACAGCTCGCGATAGGTTGGGAGCGGCCACAGATCGGCCGAGACGTGGGTCTCGAGCGCGTCCACCGCCGCCCGGAGCCGGTTCATCGCCGGCTTCACTTCCCGTTTGATCTGCTGGGCGTGCCGAAGCGGCTCCTCTTCGTGCTGGGCCGCGGCCTGCTCCAGCTCGGCGATGGCCTCCCGCAGCTCATTCACCAGCCCCACGAACTCCTTGAGCGCGGCGGCCTGGGCCGGCGTGCCAGCCCCGCCGGCCTGGGCCGCAGCCACCGCGCCGCCCATCTGCCCCTCGTACCGCAGCGCCGCCGGCAGGATCTGGGTCCGGGCGATCGAGATCATCATCTCGGCCTCGATCCCGAGTTGCTTCACGTACTTCTCCACGGCGATGTGGGTGCGCGAATCCACTTCGGCCTTGTTGAGGACGCCGTACTTCCGGAACAGGTCGCTGTTCTTCTTGGCCCTGAGGACGGCGAACGCGTCCACCGAGTCGCGGAACATCGGCAGTCCGCGGCGCTCCGCCTCCTCGTGCCATTCGGCCGCGTAGTTGTCGCCGTCGAAGATGACGCGCTTGTGGGTCTTGATGAGGCGCTTGAGAAGCGCGAGCACCGTCGCCTGAAGCTTGGCGGGCGACGGCTTGGCCCCGAGGGCGCGCTCGAGATCGGTCGCCACGGCGTCGAGCGACTCCGCCACGATCGTGTTGAGCACGGTGTTGGGCCACGCGATGCTCTGGCTCGAGCCCACCGCCCGGAACTCGAACTTGTTGCCGGTGAACGCAAACGGCGACGTCCGGTTCCGGTCGCCCGAATGCCGCGGCAGCTGCGGCAGGGTGCGCGCCCCGAGGTCCATCGTGCCCCCCCGGATCGTCCGCCGAGGCACCCCCTTCTCGATCTGGGCCAGGATGTCGGACAGCATCTCGCCCAGGAAGATCGAGATGATGGCCGGGGGCGCCTCGTTGGCGCCCAGCCGGTGATCGTTGGCGGCCGACGCGATCGAGGCGCGGAGCAGGTCGGCGTGGATGTCCACCGCCCGGATGACCGCACACAGGAACACCAGGAACTCGAGATTCGTGTGGGTGTCGTCCCGCGGGTCGAGCAGATTGGCGCCCGTGTCCGTCGCCATGGACCAGTTGTTGTGCTTGCCCGACCCGTTCACGCCCGCGAACGGCTTCTCATGCAGCAGCGCCACCAGCCCGTGCCGGGGGGCGACCCGCTTGAGCGTCTCCATGATCAGCATCTGGTGGTCGCTGGCGATGTGGCTCTGCTCGAACAGCGGCGCGATCTCGTACTGGCCCGGGGCGACTTCGTTGTGCCGGGTCTTGACCGGAACACCGAGCCGGTAGAGCTCCCGCTCCACTTCGCCCATGTAGCCGAGCACGCGGGGCGGGATGCTGCCGAAGTAGTGGTCCTCGAGCTGCTGGCCCTTGGGCGGCTTGGCGCCGAAGACCGTCCGCTCGCAGGTGACCAGGTCCGGCCGCTTGAAGTAGAGCTCGCGGTCCACCAGGAAATACTCCTGCTCCGGCCCGACCGTAGTGAAGACCCGGGAGACGCCGGTGGCCGTGCCGAAGATCCGCAGAATGCGGATGGCCTGCTTGGACAGCGCCTCCATCGAGCGGAGCAGCGGGATCTTGGTGTCCAGCGCTTCGCCGGTCCAGGAGACGAACGCGGTCGGGATGACCAGGGTCACCACGCTCTGGTTCCGCATCAGGAACGCGGGGCTGGTAGCGTCCCAGGCGGTGTAGCCGCGAGCCTCGAACGTCGCGCGGAGCCCGCCCGAGGGAAAACTGGAGGCGTCCGGCTCGCCCTGCGTGAGATCCGATCCGGAGAAGTTGAAGACCACCCCGCCCTGCCCGTCCGGCGCCATGAGGGAATCGTGCTTCTCCGCGGTGAGGCCGGTGAGCGGCTGGAACCAGTGGGTGAAGTGCGTCGCGCCGTTCTCGATCGCCCAGTCCTTCATGGTCGCCGCCACGACCCCGGCAACCTGCTGATCGAGGGCGTCCCCATGCTCGATCGTGCGCATGAGGCTCTTGTAGATCTCCTTGGGGAGCCGCTGCCGCATGAGCGTAGGCGAAAAGACGTCGCTGCCGAAGATGGTGTCCACCCGCTCGTTTGACGTCGAGCCGGGAGCGGAGCCGTTCGAGGAAGTGGTCACGGGGGGAAAGACCTCACGGGCGTTCGGGTACTGGGCGGTGCCGGGAGCGGGCCCGGCCTGGGGGTCGTGAAGCCGTGCAAGATAATCGACCCGCTATGAGCGATCCACACGGGCTGCTCACGCCATCCGTAGGATATCGTTAGGATATCCTCGCCTCTTGTTCAGGCTCTGTGGGTATCTTGGTAACCAACCCAAGCTTCGAGGTCCAGATGCGAGTGACCGAGGCGATGCAGCCCTCCGTCCGAGCGTTCGCACTCGGCGGAGTCAACACTGGCGCCTGATCGGTGGAGCCGCCTGTCGTCACCCGCGGCAGCTGCCATGTTCTGGTAGCGTTCGAGGTCGGCCAGGCGGTAGATCTGAGCCGGGCCGAGCAGTTGGTCGCCGCTGGCACCCGGCGGCCCTGGCTTCCAAGCCGCAGGGCCCCACAGCAATTCGGCACCCGGGCCGCTCCCCTCCGGATACTCAGAGATGCCGCCGGCTCCCCGACCGTTGCCGGTCTGTGCCCTGCGGCCGTCGAGGTCTCTCTCTATGAGTTCGGCGCGGCGTCCGTCAGTATCTCATTCCCGCTGGCGGGCCCGCTCGAAGCCCTGCCGGCCCTCAGCGACGAGCTGTACGGACACCCGGCGCTCATGGCCGATGCGCGAGCGCGCATCGCGGGGCTGCTCGAGGCTATCGGTTCCGCAGTCGTCCGGCCGAAACTGGCCGACATCGTGGAGGATTACGTCATCTTCCAGATCGACGCTCTGTCGGCTCCCCTCCTGCCCCGAGACCTGATGCGCGACCATGCAGCCGTCATTGCGCGGATCCTCCGGGCGGAATGCGGTCCCGTGTCGGACGACGAGATCGCCGACGCGCTCGCGGCCCGGCTCTCGGCCGGAGCGTCCGACCTCATTGTGGTGGATTGGAATGCGGCGCTGGTGTACGACCCCGACCCGACGGAAGCCTGTGCGGTCCTGGAATTCGCCAACGTCCAGCTCCTCGAGATGCGCTACCTCGACGCCCAACTCGACTCGGCGCTGGACCAGGCATACGATACGCTCGGCCGGGCCGGGCACGGCGTGAGACTCCTTCAATCATACACTCCGGTCCTGGGCCAAATCGCCGAGCTTCAGGCCGACGCGGCCGTGCTGTTCGAGCGGGTCACGAATGCCCTGAAGCTCGTCGGCGACCAGTACTTGAGCCGGCTGTACCGGCTGGTCTCGGGCCGTTTCCACCTGGGCGACTGGGATGCGAGCATCGTTCGCAAGCTCCAGACGATCGACGGCATCTACCAGAAGCTCGCCGATCGGGCGACCGCGCGGCGGCTCGAAGTGCTCGAATGGATCATCATCATCCTGATCGGGGTGTCCATCCTCCTCCCCTTCCTCCCAGCCGTCCGCGGCCCATGAAGTACCGGATGACGATTTGCTTCGCCAGCCTGGTCTCCGGCCTGGTCGGGCTCTACCTCCATTTGTGGAAGATCGGAGCGGTGGGACCGCTCGCCTGCTCCGCGGGCGGGGGCTGCGAGCTGGTCCAGACCAGCTCGTACGGGTCCTTTCTGGGCGTGGACGTCGCGCTCATCGGGGCCGTGGGCTACGCCCTCCTCCTCGGCACGAGCCTGGTCGCGCTGCAACCCCGCTGGGCCGATGCCCGTTGGCCCACGCTGGCCCTCATGGCGCTGATCTGGCCCGCCGTCCTGTTCACGCTGTGGCTCAAGTACGGCGAGTTCTTCGTGCTCCGCTCGTTCTGCCCCTGGTGCGCGGTCTCCGCTCTGACCATCGCACTCTGCGCCGTCATGGTAACGCTCGACTGGCGTCGGGTCCGGAGCCTCGAGGCGGCGGCCGCGTGACGCTCGTCGCCGTCACCCGTCCGGTCAGCAGCTCGCTGCCCCGCTGCGAGATCTCGTTCATCGGCCGGGAACCGATCGACGTCGCGGTCGCCCGGCGGCAGCACGCGGCCTACGAGGCGGCGCTAGCGCAGGCCGGCGCCCGCGTCGTCCGGCTCCCGGCGGCCAACGACCACCCGGACGCCACCTTCGTCGAGGACGCGGCGCTGGTGCTCGACGAGCTGGCGGTCATCCCGATCATGGGAGCGCCGTCGCGCCGAGGAGAGTCCGTCGCGGTCGAGCGGTGTCTCGCCGGATACCGGCCAATCGCCCACCTCACGCCGCCAGCCACCCTGGACGGTGGGGACGTGATGCGGGTGGAGCGCAGGATCGTCGTCGGGCTCACCGCGCGCACCAATCTGGCCGCGGTGGAGCAGCTCCGCGCGCTCACCGGCCCCCACGGTTACGAGGTTGTGGCCGTCGTCCCGACCGGCTGCCTCCACCTCAAGTCGGCGTGCACCTACTTGGGTCGCGGCGTGGTGCTGGCCAACCGGGGCTGGATCGATGTGTCCTGTCTGGGCGGAGCGGACCTACTGGCCGTTGCGGATGACGAGCCCTTCGGCGCCAACGCGGTGGCGGTCGGCGGAAAGCTGCTTTACGCCACCGGCTTTCCCCGGACGCTCGCGCGTCTCGGGCAATGGGGCTTCGACGTGATCACCGTGGAAACGGGCGAGCTCCGGAAAGCGGAGTCGGCCATGACCTGCATGAGCCTGGTGTTTGAGGCGTAGGTCAGGGCTGCGCCGGTCCGGCCTGCGCAGCAAACACCTGCCGCGCCCGGGCGAACTTCTCCAGCGTCGAATCCCGCTCAGCGGTTGAGTTCCAGGCCGAGCTGGCACGAGCCAGCGAGTCCAGTCGGTCGATCCACCTCATGAAATAGGCCGCGTCCCGCGGTGAGCGGACCGGCTCGCTCGCCACCGTTACGTAGATCGGACTGGTGGTCGCGAAGGGATAGATGTCGAGCACCGGATGCCGAGGCCGGGTGCTCCAGGCCTTGAGCGTATACCAGCCGCTCCGCGCGACGGTGATCGTGGTGTCCGCCGTCGCACTGGTGCTGTCGCCGCCGAGGGCGAAGCGCGCCACGACCTCCCCGTTACCCACCAGCTCGAAGCGCTCCACCGGCACGAACGAGCGAAGGGTCGCTCGAAGGCGGAGCGGCCCCCCGCCGGCCGGCAGCCGGATTTCGTCACCCGGGCCCCGCCCACCGAGGCTCAGCTCGACCAGCGGCCCGTTGGTGGCGAAGGTGCGACCCGCTTTGAGGCCGGCCAGGTACCGGTCGCGGTCCAGCGGCCCGTCCAGCCTCACGTAGACCCGATTCACGCCGACCGGTCCGCGGAGCAAGGCGAAGTTGGTCATCGCGTCGGTCCCGGCCGCCGCCGGGATGTGGAACCCGCAGTTGAGCAGTCGATACCAGACGAACGCAGAGGCGACGTGCTCGCTGAACGACACCAGCTCCATGTAGTCCACGAGCCCGAGCGCCACGTCCACCGGGATGCCGTAGGCCGCCGTCTGGTCCGGCCTCGTCGTGTCGGCCAGGACGTCGCCGGGGTGGACGTACCCGGTGAGCGCCCCCTGCTTCCGCGCGTCCGCCAGGACGTCGGCGTTCGTGGGGAACAGGCTCGCTGCGGACGTGCCGGTGTAAGCCGCGTAACCAGGGAGCAGCAGGTGGTCCCGGAGCCCCAGCAGCCCGGTGTGGCCCCAAAGGCTCGTGTGGAACTCCTGGTCGTGCAGGATCAGCGTCCGGGACGTCGAGACAGGGTCGGGCCTGCCGGTGAAATACCCGATGTCCGGGATCCGCCCCTCCTTATTGACGATCAGGTTCTCGACCACGTGCAGGTCCTCCGCCTCCGCCATCGCGCGCAGGCGGGCCGGGTCAGTGCGATAGTGCCCGCCATAGTTCATGTGCACGTGGAGATCGCCCGACCACCACCCGCGCGCCGCGAGATCGGCCAGCCGCTCCAGCCGGATCCGGACGGGGACGGTGCTATCCCCCGCGACCCGCAGCACCCGCCGGGCGACGCGGTACTCGGGGCCCCGCGTCACCTCGATCGCGACCTCGCCCGCCGGGACGGTGAGCACGCTATGGCCCGGCGTGTGGAAGTAGCCGTACTCGAATCGCCGCTCGGCGTGATCCACGCCGTCGTCGGCATGGCGCCAAGCCTCGTCGGGGGCGAAGCCGCGGCCGTCGGGGCCGGTGACCGACACCCTGGCAGGAACCTCGCGATCGGTCGCGGCCTCGACGACGGAGAGCCGTAACCGTCCCGCCGGGTGGAGGTAGCGGCGCGTCGTCGCGACCACGCGTCGGCGGGCGCCGCCGGGGACATCCACCACCCACAGCGACGTGTTGCCGGTCTGATTTGAGACGTATGCAATCCGCCGGCCCTCGGGCGCCCAGCGGGGATAGGTCGCGTCGAAGTCACCGTACGTCAGCTGGAACGGGTTGTCCCCCGCGTCGGTCATGAGCCAGAGCTGGTGCCACTGACGGCCCTGGTAGGACGCGTACACCACGCGCCGCCCGTCGCGCGACCAGTCCGGCCGCGCACCCCAGGTCGTCTCTTCCGCCCGGATCTCGCGCATCGGTGCGTCCGGCTCGGCCGCCGTGCGCCAGAGCGTGCCCGAGCCCCAGACCCGCCCGCGGTTCGAGACCAGGATCAGCTCCCTCCCGTCCGGCGACCACGTCGGCGAGAGGTACTGATCGAAGACGCTGTAGTAGTACCGCGGAAGCTTGCTGTCGCGGTCCTCGGTGATGCGGATCGGCTCGGCTGCGCGACCCGCCTCGATGTCCGCGACGAAAACGTGGAAGCGACCCTTATACGCGGTGGAGACGAACGCCACCCGCCGGCCTTCCGGCGACCACCGTGGCTCGACATTCACCGCGCCGTTCGCCACGAGCGGCGTCGTCGCACCGCTCTTCAGGTCCGCGACCCAAAGGTCCACAGCGCGCCCCGTGTACGCCGAGTAGACGACGTAGCGCCCGTCGGGCGACCAGTCGGGCTGGTAGGCGTAGTCGGGGCCGTCGGTGAGTTGCCGGGCTTCGGCGCTTCCCACCCGCTGCCGCCAGAGCGTGCCCTGCATCGAGTAGACCAGCTCGGTCCCGTCCGGCGACCACGCGGCGCCGCTCGGCCCGCTGGTCACCTGCGGCAGGTACATCTCGCGGTAGTAGTAGCTGTGCGGCTCGTTGATCTGCGGGAGGACCGGCTCGCGCTGGGCCGAAGATCCTTGCACCACCGAAAGAGACATCACCACGGAGAACACGAAGGACATGGAGAAACGCTTTGGTTGTGGTCTCCGCGTTCTCCGTGTCCTCCGTGGTGAAGCCATGGCTCAGGCGAATCGCTGGAGTGAGAATTGCGGCTCGGGCTCCGCCGCGCCGAGAACGAGTCGGGTCACCAGCTCGCCGATGGCCGGTCCCATCTTGAAGCCGTGCCCCGAGCCGCCGCCGGCGAGCCAGACATTGTCGGCCGCCGGGTGGCGATCGATGATGAAATGCCCATCCGGCGTCTGCTCGTATTGGCAGACCCGGGTTTCCACGACCGGCGCCCCGATCAGCGCCGGAAAGCGTCGCGCCAGCAGCTCGCGCGCGCGGGCGATGGCCTCCGCGCTCGGCACACGTTCCTCCGTCGTGGGGTCGATCCGCGGGCCCCGCGTGTCGTCGGCCACCTTGAAGCCGCGGCGCTCGTTCCCCGGGATCCCGTACAAGAAGCGGTCGCCGTAGTCCACCCAGACCGGGCACCTCCCCTCGTCGAAGCGCGTGTCGCCCTTGGGCGGCCCGAAAAACAGGACTTCCTGCCGCGTCGGCGTGATCCGAGAGCCGATCACCTCGGGGAACAGCTCACCGAGCCACGGCCCGCAGGCGAAGACGAACCGGTCCGCCGAGAGCGTCGTGCCGTCGGCCAACACGAGCTCGCGGAGCCCGCCGCCCGCCATCGGCCCGGGGCGCACCGCTGCGGCGCGATACTCGCCGCCCTCGGCGACGAACCCGGCCCGCACGGCTTCGCACGCCTGCCGGGCGAGCAGGTAGCCCGCCTCGATCTCGAAGAAGGCGCTCCCGACGCCGCCGAAATCGATCTGCGGATAGCGCCTGGCCGCGTCCACCGGGGCAAGCTCCGCTACCTCGAGCCCGACCTCCCCCAGCGCCGGCAGGGTCGAGCGCGCGTAGGTGTCGTCGCGCCCGAACATCCAAAGCGCGCCGGTCCGGTGGTAGAGCCGGCGGCTCCACCGCTCTTCGTGCTCCCACCAGAGCACGAAGGCCCGCGCAGTCAGCTCGACGTACCGCCGGTTTCCGCCGTAGATGCCGCGGATAACGCGGGTCTCGCCGCCCGAGCTGGCGCGGGCGTTACCCGCGCCCCAGGCATCGAGCAGCGTGACCCGCGTACCGGCTCGGCGCAAGTTGAGCGCGGTCCAGCCGCCGAACGCCCCGGCCCCGACCACGGCGACGTGCAACGCCATCAGGCTTCCTGACCCGCCCGGGGCGCCAGCGGCGCGGCGGCCGCGACCCGGCGGGCACGCCAGTAGAGGAGCCCCCCCGCCGCGACAAACGCCGTCGCGCCGCCCAGCACCTTCAGCTCGAAGAGCCAGGGTTCGATGGTGCCCGGCGGCGGGATCGCGGCGACCACCATGGCGAAGATCGTCACCACGAGGCCGCTCAGGCCGATCACGAGCGTGCGGACCGGCCGGCGGGGCGGATCCCCTGCCCGGGCATCGGCCCGCCTCCCGATCCCGAAGACCAGGAAGCTCAGGAACATGTAGCAGTACGGGATGAAGTAGACGAGCAGCATGGTGTCCAGCAGCACGAGATAGGCCTTCTCGACCGTCGTCCCTTTCCCGGCCACCGAGACGAACAGGAAGATCGTCGCGAGAGTCGCCTGCACCAGGATCGCCACATAGGGTGTGCCCCAGCGCGGGTGGATCCGGCCGAAGGCCGCCGGCACGTAGCGGTCGAGCCCCACGACGAACGCCACGCGGGCGCAGCCGGTGAGCCATGCCCCGACGCAGCCCAGGTTGCCGAGCGCGTTGGCCGCCGCGGCGAAAGGGACGACCCACGCGACGATCGGCCCCAGCCCCTTGGCGCCGGCGGCGATCCCCTGGAGCAGCCCCGAGACCAGGTTCACGTCCTTCTGCGGCACCAGCCACAGGATCGCCCCGGTGCCCGCGATGTAGACGAGGACGATGAGTGGCGCAGCGAGGAAGATGGCCCGCGGAAGCATCCGGCGCGGGTCCCGGATCTCACCTCCGAGCGTCGCCGAGAGCTCGAGCCCCGCGAAGGCAAACGCCACCGCCGCCCACAGATTCAGCTCGGAGATCTTGCTCATGTCCGGGATGAGGGTCTCGGGAGTGAAGGCGTTCGCGGGCGGGCGGGTGAGCACGGCGACCGCGCCCAGCACCACGATCACAACGCCGGGCAGGTATGAGCCGAACGCGCCGATGTTGTGCAGCCACTTGCCCACCCTCAAGCCCAGCACGTTGAGCAACACCGCGAGCCACATGGCCCCGAGCGTCACCGGAAGGACGTAGGTCCAGCGGTCGCCCAGGCCGCTGTCGCCCATGCCGAACGCGTAGGTCGCGATCACCGCGCCGGAGAGCAGGAGGCTGGGATAGTACAGGACGTTGTTGATCCAGTAGCACCAGCCGCACAGAAAGCCGTGCCCCTCGCCGAACGCCCGCTTGGTCCAGGCGTAGATCCCGCCTTCGTCGGGGAACCGGGCCGACAGGTCTGCGACGGCGAGCCCCTGGGGTATGAAAAAGAACAGCGCCGCGCAAACCCACAGCACGAGGCTCGAGGGGCCGGCGGCGGCGGAAGTCGCCAGCCAGCGGATGCTGAGCACGGCGACGACGTTGAGGAGGACGAGGTCCCGCAACGTCAGCGTGCGGGGAAGCTCGGGGGTCTCAAGACCGCCCGCGCCGGTCATCCTTTGAGGTAGAGCTGGTGCGGGTCGAGCACGTCGCGGAGGAGATGCAGCGCGCGGCCATCCGGAGGCTCCACGCACCCCAGCGGATCCCGCGTCCGAAGCGGCCAGCCGACGTTCGCGCGGACGTCGTCCGCGGTGACACCGGGATACAGGGCCGTGAGCACCAACTCGCCATTCTCCGGATCAGCTTCGAGGATGGCCTTGTCGGTGATCACCTTGAGCGGGCCGGCGCCCGGCATGCGGAGCTCCCGGCGTGTCCCGCCGCGCGCGCGGTGTCCGGGACTCGTAATGAAGTCCACCTGCTCGGGGAACGCGCGCTTATCGAGGCGGCTGATAATCACGACCCGCTGCGCGTGGATCGCGATCTCGGCCGCGCCGCCGCTCCCCGGCAACCGTACTTTGGGCCGCTCGTACTCGCCGATCACGGTCGTGTTGATATTGCCCCAGCGATCCACCTGCGCGCCGCCCAGAAATCCGACTTCGATCAGCCCGTTCTGGAGGATGCACTGGAACACATCCGCCATGCTGCACACCATGAGCGAGCCCGTGACCAGCGCCGGGTCACCGATCGAGACCGGCAGGCGTTCGGGCACCGCCCCGACGGCGCCCGACTCGTAGATGAGGACCAGATTGGGCGCGTGCGTGGCGCGGGCGAGGTTGCAGGCCAGGTTCGGAAGCCCGATGCCGACGAAGACGACTTCACCGTCGAGCAGCTCCCGCGCCGCAACGGTAGACATGAGTTCGGAGGGAGAGAAGGTGGCGGGCATTAGCTGTTAGCCATTAGCCATTAGCCATTAGCTCAGTCGCCGTTAGCTCAGTAGCCGTAGTTCACGCCGGCACAGACCTGCTCGTCCGCCCGGAGGCGCTCCACCAGGTCCGGTTGCTTCGCGAGATAGGCATGCCGGTCGGGCACCCCGTGGACGTACTCGTCCAGATACGCCTTGAGCCTGGCCGGATCGCGGGAGACGCTCTCCCACCCGACGTAGAACTCGTTGTCGCGGTCGTAGAACCCCTGCGCGTACGAGGGGTGGGCGCCCCACGGCTCCACCACGACCGCGTCCACGATCATTCCCGGAATGAGCGTGCGGTTGGGGTCCGCCCGGATCACCGCCTCATCGACCAGCTCCTCGATCACGACGATCACGTGGGCGGAGGCGAAGGCCGCCTCCTTCTGCACGCCGAGGAGACCCCAGATCTGGGCGTTGCCGCTAGCGTCGGCCCGCTGGGCGTGGACGATTGTGACGTCAGGGGTGAGCGCAGGGACCGTGGCGAGCCGCTCCCCGGTGTAGGGGCAGGTGACCGTGCGAATCCGGGGGTTCGCCACCGGGAGATCGGTCCCCATGTAGTCGCGCATGGGCCAGAACGGGAGATTGGCCGAGCCCGCGCAGAACCGCGCCACCATCCCGAAGTGCGAGTACTCCTCGATCTCGAGCGGCACCTCGCCCTTCCCTTCCACCGCCCGGCGGAACGCGTGGAGCGAGCCGGCCCCCGGATTGCCCGCCCAGGAGAACACCAGCTTCCGGGCGCAGCCCGCCGCGATCATCTGGTCGTAGATCAAATCGGGCGTCAGCCGGCAGAGCGTCAGGTCCCGCCGGCCCTGCCGGATGATCTCGTGGGCCGCTGCGAAGCAGATGAGATGAGTGAACCCCTCGATGACGACGGTGTCGCCGTCGTGCACGTGGCGGGCGATCGCGTCCCGCATCGACAGGACCTTCGAGTGCATCCGCGCCGACCCCCCGGTGAGCCGCCTGGTCCGTTCAGGAGCGCTGCAAGCTATCGTGAGCCGGCGGCCCCGGCTACCACCGGCGGCAGCGCGGCCTCCGCCGCCAGCTCGGCCACCAGGCGCTCGCTCGCCGTCGTAAGGTGCCGCTCCAGCAGCACCGTCGCCTGCTCGGCGTCCCGCCGGGCGAGCGTGCCGAGCAGCCCGCGGTGCTCCACCTCGAATTCCGCCCGGTGCTTAAGCATGAGGCCGTGGGACAGCCAGTAGCGATCCACCCTGCGTAGGAGCCCGGCGATCATCTCCCCGAGTCGCGGGCGATCGCCGAGGTTGTAGATCAGCTGATGAAACTGGACGTCGAGCGCCCCCCAGACGGCGCCGTCCGTCGCGCGCTCGGCCTTCGCCAAGATGACGTGGGCCTGCTCCAGCTGTGCCGGCGTGAGGCGCGGCGTCGCGGCCCGGATCGCGGCCGTCTCGAGCAGGATCCGAATCTCGTAGATCTCGCGGATCTCGGCCGGGGTGAGCGCGGCCACGGCGGCGCCCCGGTTCGCCTGATAGGTGACCAGGCCTTCGGACTGGAGCTGCCTCAGCGCCTCCCGCACGGGGATGTGGCTCACCTGGAGCTGGCTCGCGATCTCGTCCTGGAGCAAGGGTTGGTTGGCTCGCAGCTGCCCGGTCGTGATCGCCTCCCGCAGCACGTCCGCGACCAGCTCGTGGCTGGCCTGGCGGCGGCGGGGTATGGCGGCGAGTACCCGTTCTAGGTCCACCGGTGCGGCTCCATCCGGGTGCGTGACATGTGTGGTTGCGTCACAATATATTATATATTATTATGGCTATCGTCAAGCACATCAGTCGCTTGAATCATCCATCTACCTGCGGTTCCGCCGAGGCACCAATGGAAACGCTGACGCAGACGCCCGAGGCCTTCAGCGCCGCCCAGCCGATTCGTTACCCGCCCGCGCGCGAGTTCGTTGAACCCGATTGGACCCGCATCCCCGGTTTCCGGAACGCGAGCGTCGCCGACTGGGAAAGCGCCACCTGGCAGCGACGGCACACGATCAAGAGCCTCCGCGAGCTCAAGGCGGTCCTTGGCGGCCTCCTGCCCGACAGCCTCGCCGACAGCGTCGCCCGGGACCAGGAACAGCGGGCCACGATGTCCATGCTCATCCCGCCGCACATGCTGAACACGATGAACGTGTTCGACCTGTGGCAGGATCCCGTCCGGCGCTACATGGCGCCGGCCTTCGCCGACCGGCGCACCGACTGGGCTAATCACCCCAAGGCGTCGCGCGACAGCCTGCACGAGGCCGAGATGTGGGTGGTCGAGGGGCTCACGCACCGCTACCCGACCAAGGTCCTCGCGGAGCTGCTCTCCACCTGCCCCCAGTACTGCGGGCACTGCACCCGCATGGACCTCGTCGGGAATGACGTGCCCCAGGTGGAGAAGCTCAAGTTCCACGTCCCGCAGAAGAACCGGCACCAGCAGATCCTCGAGTACCTCCGGCGTACCCCCGGCGTGCGGGACGTCGTGGTTTCGGGCGGCGACATCGCCAATCTGCACATCACGCAGCTCGAGCCCTTCGTGAGCGCGCTGCTGGACATCCCCAACATCCGTGACATCCGCTTGGCCTCGAAGGGTCTGATCGGCCTGCCACAGCACTTTCTCCAGGACGACGTCCTCGCGGGGCTGGAGCGTTTGGCCAAGAAGGCGTTCTCGCGCGGAGTTGACCTCGCGCTCCACACCCACGCGAACCACGCCGAGCAGGTGACGCCGCTCGTGGGACGGGCGGCGCGCAAGCTGCTCGAGATCGGCTTCCGCGACGTGCGCAATCAGGGGGTTCTGCTCCGGGGAGTGAACACGACGCCCCACGCTCTCGTGGAGCTGTGCTTCATGTTGCTCGACCACGCCAAGATCATGCCCTACTACTTCTACATGTGCGACATGATTCCGAACTCCGAGCACTGGCGGCTCGGCGTGTTCGAGGCACAGCAGTTACAACACGACATCATGGGCTATCTCCCCGGGTTCGCGACGCCGCGCATCGTCTGCGACGTACCTTTCGTCGGCAAGCGGTGGGTGCACCAACTGGCGGAGTACGATCGCGAACTCGGTATCTCCCAGTGGACCAAGAACTACCGAACGGGGATCGAGCTCGCGGATCCCGATGCGCTCACGCGACGGTATGAGTACTACGATCCCATCTACCTGCTGCCCCCGTCGGGTCAGGCGTGGTGGCGGGCGTACCAGGAGGTAGGGTCCGGCACGTGAGCCGCGCGCGGCCCGGAAAGGCACCGGCATGACCAAGCACGACTACCCCCGGATCGTAACAGCGCCGCCGGGCCCGAAGGCTCAGGCGATCATCACCCGGGACGAGACCTGGACCTCCCCGTCATATATCAAGGAGTATCCGCTGGTCATCTCGGGCGGCTCCGGGGCAATGGCCGAGGACGTGGACGGCAACCGATTCCTCGATTTCATGGCCGGTATCGCGGTCACCTCCACCGGCTACAACCACCCCAGAGTCGTCGAGGCTATCCGCGACGCCGCGTCCCGCTTCCTGCACATCTGCGGCACGGACTTCTATTTCGACGGCTTCGCCCGGCTTGCCGAGCGGCTCGCGAGGCTCGCGCCCGGGTCGAGCAAGAAGCGGGTGTTCCTCACCAACTCCGGCACCGAGGCGGTCGAGGGCGCCATGAAGCTGGCCCGCTTCCACACGCGGCGTCCGGCGCTCATTGCCTTCCACGGGTCGTTCCACGGCCGCACCTATGGCGCGATGAGCCTCACATCGAGCAAGGTGAAGCAGCGCGCCCACTTCGGCCCCTTGGTGCCGGAGGTGTACCACGTTCCCTTCTGTACCCCGTATCGCTGCCGGGCCTGCGCCCAGGGGAATTCCTGCTCCCTCGGCGCCATCAGCCGCATCGAGGAGCTGTTCGCCCGGCAGCTCGATCCCACGGATGTCGCAGGGATCTTCGTCGAGCCGATCCAGGGTGAAGGCGGCTACGTCGTGCCCGAGCCCGGATTCCTCCGCGCCCTGCGCGCCCTCTGCGACCAGCACGGCATCCTGCTGGTCTGCGACGAGATCCAGAGCGGCGTCGGGCGCACCGGGAAGATGTGGGCCTCCGAGTGGGAGGGGGTTGAGCCCGACATCCTGCTCACCGCAAAGGGCCTGGGCTCGGGGATGCCGATCGGGGCGTTCATCGCGAAGGAGTCCGTCATGACATGGAAGGCCGGCTCCCACGGCTCAACATTCGGCGGCAACCCGGTGAGCTGCGCCGCCGCCCTGGCCACGCTCGGGATCGTGGAGCAGAACCTGCCCCACATCGTCACGATGGGCGGCCGCCTCATCACCGGTCTCCAGCGCCTCCAGGACAAGTACTCCTCCATCGGCGACGTCCGCGGGAGGGGGCTCATGATCGGCGTCGAGCTGGTCAAGGACCGGGCGACGCGGGAGCCAGACCCCGATCTGGTGCACCGGCTGGTTCAGCGCGCCTTCGGGAAAGGCCTGTTGCTGCTGGGCGCGGGCGAGAGCGTCATTCGCCTCGCCCCGCCACTCGTGATCGACGAGTACGACGTGGACACGGGGCTAGCGATGCTAGACGAGTGCCTGGGGGAAGAGGATTGAACAGCGTAAACCACTGTTCACGCTGTTTCGATCACCGTCCTGCTCTGCTCCCGCAGGAACTGTGCGACGTAATACGGCCCGCACCCGCCCTTCCCGGTGGACCCTGATCCCTTCCACCCGCAGAACGGCTGCGCCCCGGGCCACGCCCCCGTGGTGGCGCCGGTGCGCTTGTTGGCGTAGCAGACACCCGCCTCCACCTCGTCGAAGAACCGCTCCACTTCGGCGGCACGCGCGGAAAAGATCCCCGCAGTGAGACCGTACTCCACCTTGTTCGTCTCGGCGATAGCCTCGTCGAGACTCCCCACTTCCCCGATCGCCAGGAAAGGCACGAACAATTCCTCGGTGAACAGGGAGCTCGTGAGGGGCAGCCGGCTCACAGTCGGCGCGACGAAATGCCCCTTGTCAAAGATCCCACCCTTGAGGCGTGCTCCCCCGGCGAGGATGGTGCCCTCCTTCTTGGCCTGGGCGACCGCGCGCTCGTAGCGTCCCACCGACCGCTCGTCGATCACCGGCCCGAAGTAGACGTCCCGCTCGGTCGGATCGCCCATCTTGATGGCGGCGGTCTTCGCGAGGAGCGCGTCCACGAACGGCTGCGCCACGCCCCGGTGCACATACACCCGGGAGGTCGCGCTGCACTTCTGGTTCTGGAGGCTGAACGCCGACCGCATGACGCCTTCGGCTGCCGCATCTAGGTCGGCCGTGTCGAGGACGATTGCGGCGTTCTTGCCCCCGAGCTCGAGCAGGCAAGGCTTGATCCAGCGCTGGGAGATTCCGTGGTGGATCCGGAGGCCGATGGCCTTCGACCCGGTGAACACGATGCCGTCCACCCCCGGGTGCTGCCAGAGAGGGTCGCCGATCTCCGTGCCGTGCCCGAAGAGCAGGTTGAAAACACCGCCCGGAATCCCGGCGTCACGGTAGACTTCGTAGAGCTTGAGCCCGGTCCACGGAGTGTGTTCCGCCGGCTTGTAGACGACCGCGTTGCCCGCCACCAGCGCGGCCGAGGACATCCCGGCCGAGAGCGCCAGCGGGAAATTGAACGGCGCGATACAGCTGAAGACACCGTACGGTCGCAGTACGTCGGTGTTGCGCTCGACCGGCGTGACCCGCCCCATCGATCGAACGAAGCCGTCGGCGTCTTCCACTTGCTGAGCGTAGTAATCGATGAGATCGGCCGACTCCTCGGCGTCGCCCATCGCCTCCAGTCGGCTCTTACCGACCTCGAGCGCCATGATCGCGGCGAGCTCGTACTTCCGCTCGCGGATGAGCGCCGCGGCGCGCCGGAGCGTCGCGACCCGCTCCCGCCAGTGAAGGCGCGCCCAGCCCGGCTGGGCCGCCCTCGCCGCCCGTACAGCCTCGTCTACCTGCGCGGGCCCGGCGCAGGCGAATGTCCCCAACACGAACGACGTATCGATCGGCGACCGGTCCACCAACGGCTCGGCCGGGGTCTCCACCGCTCGCCCCGCGATGTAGAACGGGTGGTACTTCCCTGCTGCCGCCCGCACGGCGGCGAGCGCCGAGTCGAACTGTGCCTGGAACGCATCGAGGTCGCCAGATGCGGACGTGTAGGTGATCTTGCCGGGTGCCGTCGCCGTCATACCGCCTCCACTGCTTTCGTTACCTTGGTCGTCTGCTCCAGCGCCCGTGTGAAGCGCCGGATCAGTTCGCCGATCTCGTCGTCGGTGATCACGAACGGCGGAGCGATCATCACCAGATCCCCGTTGGTGCCGTCCGCCTGCCCGACGTTGGGCCAGAGCACCAGGCCCTCGTCGAGTGCCGCCGCCGTGAGCCGCTCCGCGAACGCCGCGGACCGAGCGAACGGCGCTCGCGTCTCGAAGTCCGCCACGAACTCGACACCGGCGAGGAGCCCGCGCCCGCGGATGTCCCCGACGTGAGGCAGCCCGCGCAGCGCCTGCACCTCGCGGTGCAGCACGCCCCCCATTCGCGCGCACCGCTCGATCAGCCCGTGCCGCCGAAGATGCCGGACGGCCGCGAGCGCGCCGGCCGCAAGCACTGGATGATGCGAATATGTCTGCGCGTGCAGCAGGCTGCCGGACCCCTTCGCGAGCCGGTCCACCAGCCGGTCCGGGGCCACCAGCGCGGACAGGGGCGCGTAGCCGCCGCCCAGCCCCTTCCCCAGCGTCATCAAGTCAGGGACGACCCCGAACGGCTCGATCGCGGCCCATGTGCCCGTCCGCCCGGCGCCCGTCAGCACCTCGTCCGCCACGAACAGGACCTCGTGCCGGTCGCAGATCTCGCGGATCCGCCGGAAGTAGTCGGGATGCGGCACCGTAGCCCCGCTCGACGATCCGCCGACCGGCTCGGCGATGAACACCGCGACCGTCTCCGGCCCGAGCGTGATGATCGCCTGCTCGACCGCGGAGCCGTCGCAGGCCGGGCAGAGGGGCGGTCGGCCGCCGCAGGCGCAGCGGTAAGCGTAGGGAGCCGGCACCCGCGTCACGTCCACCAGCCACTCGCGGAAGTAGGTCTTGTAGTGCTCCCGGCCAGACGCGGACAGTGCGAGCAGGGTGTTGCCGTGGTAGGCCGGGGCGAGTGCCACGATCCGGTGCTTGGCCGGCTTCCCGGTCTCGACCCAGTACTGGCGGGCGAACTTGAGCGCGGCCTCGACGGCTTCAGAGCCGCTCGAGAGTGGGTAGACCCGGTTCAGGTCGCCCGGAGACAGCGCGGCGACTTCCGCGGCGAGCTCTTCGACAGGTTGGTGAGTAAAGGTCGTGCCGTTCACGTACCCGACACGCTGAGCCTGCTCGGCCATCGCCTCTCCGATCTCGGAGAGCCCGTGACCCAGATTGGCGACAAACGCGCCCCCGCAGGCGTCGAGGTAGCGCTTCCCGGTCTCGTCCACAAGCCAGCAGCCCTCCCCCCGCGTAATCAGGGGAAGACGCTTGCTCAGTTTCCGGTAGAAGACGTGACCCAGGGGGTACTGGTGGTCGGCCATCGCGGGGGCCCGTGCGAAGCGTGGAGCAGGAATGTCGCCCAGCAGGGAGCAAAATGGTAGGGAGGAAGGACAGTGAGCAGTGAACAGTAAACAGTGAACAGGGGGCTCCAGAGATCGCCGGGGCCCCCTGTTCACTGTTCACAGTTCACTGTTTACGCGGCTCAGACCCCCGCCGGCTGCGGCGCGATCGCCGCCTCGAGATCCGAGTAGTCCGGGTCGGCCAGCTCGGTGTACACCGGGTTGGAGAGATACCGCTCACCGAAGTCGCAGGTGACGGACACAATCAGCTTGCCCTTGTTCTCCGGCCGCTTGGCGAGCTGAAGCGCAGCCCAGGTGATCGAGCCGCTGGAGATCCCCGCGAAGATCGCCTCTTCCCGCGCGAGCCGGCGAGTCGTCGCGATCGCGTCCTCGTTCGTCACCTTGATGACTTCATCGTAAATCTTGGTGTCCAGGTTGGCGGGGATGAAGCCCGCGCCCATCCCCTGCTGCTTGTGCGGGCCGGGCTGGCCGCCGGAGATCACGGGACTCTCCGCCGGCTCGACCGCGACGACGCGGACGCCGGGCTTCTTCTCCTTCAGGAACCTTCCGGCCCCCGTGATGGTCCCGCCGGTCCCGACGCCGGAGACGAAGATGTCCACCTTCCCCTCGGTGTCCGCCCAGATCTCGGGCCCAGTCGTCTGGTAGTGAATGGCCGGGTTGGCCGGGTTGTCGAACTGCCGCGGCATCCACCCCTTCGGCCCCAGGCGGGCGAGGATCTCCTCGGCCCGTGCGATGGCGCCTTTCATCCCCTTCGGGCCCTCGGTCAGGACCACCTTCGAGCCGAGAGCGCGCAGCATGTGCCGGCGCTCGACCGTCATGGTCTCCGGCATCGTGAAGATGCTGCGGTAGCCGAGGGCGGCGGCCACATACGCCAGGCCGATGCCGGTGTTCCCGCTGGTCGGCTCGACGATCACCATCCCCGGCTTGAGGACACCGCGCTGAATGGCGTCCTGCACCATCGCGTACCCGATCCGGTCCTTGACCGAGTCGAACGGGTTGTAGCCCTCGTGCTTCACGGCGATTCGGGCGCCCAGCCCGGCGGTCAACCGGTTGAGCTGGATCAGCGGCGTGTTGCCGACCGTCTCGGTGACGTTCTGGTAGATCTTCCCGTGGGGCATACGCTCCTCTGGGGGCAAAAGGGGGAGTGCTGCGGGTCGAAAACGAACGAGCCCCGGCGGCAAGGCCTGGGGCTCGACTGGGGCCGGGAGGTCCGGGCTGCCTGGCTTAAGCTTGGCGCTCCCGCCGGAGCGCCGCCAGGCCCGCCCCGACGAGTCCGATAGCCAGATACATCGGACCGGCGGGACGGCCGGAATCCTCCGGCCCGCTCGTACAGTATCCGGTCGCGAGACAGTACCCCCCGACCCCGGGGTCGGCGGACCCAGCCGACGAGGCCAGGGCAAGAGTGACCAGCAAGCTCATGGACATGCCTCGACGTTACCGGCCCCGAGGAGGCCCGTCAAGCTGGAACGCGATGACACCCCTCCCGCCAATGGGTATCTTCGAGCCGTCCTCTCCCAGGAGTCACGATGGGCAAGCTCATGTTGGGCGGCGCGCTTCTGCTCGTCGCGTTCTTCATCATGGTCGGGCGGGCGGGACTTGCTTCGGGATCCAGCCCCGGTGCCCGCCCGGTCGGCGCGCTCCTGCGTGTCATGGCGCTGCTCTTCGGCACCGTCGGGATGCTAGTGGTCATCGGTTCCACGGTGGTCATCATCGACCCGGGGCAGGTCGGCGTCCGCCACGCCTTCGGCACGGTGGATCCCGTCGCGCTGCTTCCGGGGGTCCGGTTCGTGAGCCCCTGGTCCGAGGTGGAGCGGTACTCCACTCGCGAGGAGCAATACCCGGAGGCCGGCCGGGCCGCGGAGACGATCCCCGCCCTCTCGATCGAGCAGATGTCGATGAACGTGGATGTCGCGGTGAGATGGCAGATCGACGCCCGCGACGCGCCGCACATCTTCAACGAAATAGGGAACGAAGAGCAGATCAAGAACGTCGTGCTCAACGCGCTTCGCAAGGGCGTCCGGGACGGGATGGTGCAGTACTCGATCAACGACATACAGCAGCGCAACAAGATCGCGGCCGCCATGGAGTCCGAGGTGGACTCGGCCCTCGTCACCCGGCCCCGCGGCGCGGAAGCCACGTTCCGGATCGCGCGGCTCTCCGCCTTCTTCCTGCGCAATCTTGAGCCCCCGGCCCAGGTGGTTCAGGCCATCAACAACAAGATCGCCCAGGAGCAGCAGATCGAGACCGAGCGCCATCGGGTCGAGGTCGCCCGTCTCCAGTCCGAGCAACAGCGGCTTCTCAACCAGACGTTGACCGCGGAGGCGCTCACCAAGCAATACCTCGAGGTCCTCCATGACATGCGGACGTCGAACAGCCTCGTGGTGATGGTGCCGACCGAAGGGGGGCTGCCGCTCCTCGACCTCGCGGCGCTCCGGAAGAACCTGAAGGAACGCTGATGCTGCACTGGTTTGGCGGCCGTTGCAGCTGGGAACACCGGCTTCGCGGCTGGACGAAACCGCGCGGCGAACCCATCATTGATGGTGTAGGGAAACGGTCATTTGACT
>Ga0070706_100001177_pt1 | contig 28120 bp, 20 predicted proteins | sample KBSK5501metaG_FD_65476 | JGI IMG/M metagenome (GOLD analysis project Ga0070706, IMG submission 65476) | Corn, switchgrass and miscanthus rhizosphere microbial communities from Kellogg Biological Station, Michigan, USA - KBS K5-50-1 metaG | ecosystem: Host-associated > Plants > Roots >... | reverse complement strand
CAAGAAGAGTGGGAAGATACGCCACCGGGCCGGCCCCAATCGCCTCCGTACATCTGGTGGCGACGCCATAACGAGTATGGGTTGTAATGTTTGAGGAAAGTGCCCTGCTGACGCTAGCCGCCGAATTTGGCGTTGGCTAAACCCCGTACTCCCGGCGACACGGCAAACAGTGCCCCGGACAACGGGTTTTCGGCCACGTCCTCCGGTCTCATCATGTGGCGCGCAGTCGTGATATACAAAGTATCGAGGGCCGGTCCTCCAAACACGACACAACTTACGTGCGGCGCAGATACATTGATCACTCGATCGATCTTACCGTCGGGCCGGTACCGAACCACACGGCTTCCTCCCCATTGCGCGTTCCACAAACAGCCGTCTGCGTCAACGCACGAACCGTCGGGATTGCCTGGCTGATCCTCGAACGTTGCAAAGACGCGGCGATCGTGGGGCGCTCCTTCGTCGTTGTCATAGGCAAAACGCCAAATGATGCGCTTGTCTGTATCGGCGAAATACATCACATCGCCTTCCGGACTGAAACAGAGACTGTTCGAGCATGAGATGTCGGTGACGAGCGTGTGAACCGACAGATCAAAGTCTACTCGGCACAAGGACGAAATCGGTTTCCGATCGCGTTCATCCACGCCGCCGGCCAAGAACCGACCTTGCCGGTCTGTGCCCCCATCATTCAGACGGGTTTGTGGCATGTGCGCCTCGAAATGGTTGATATGCTCGCGCTGCCCGGTCGCCGGATTCCAAAATGAAAATCCGCTGGCGAAGGCAACGATAAACCCGCCGTTTTTTCGGGGCGCAAAACTGCCGATACGTTCCGGGGCTCTGGTGAGCTTCAGGTTGCCATTGCGATCGAGCTCCCAGAATTCGCTCTGTTCAATGTCGACCCAAAAAACCGAATTGCGGTCCGGGTCCCAGACGACACCCTCACCCAGGTCGTTACGCACCTCACCGGAGACGATTGCGACTTCCATATTTTAGCATCGCCGACAGTGCCAACAACGCCGCCATCGCCGGCATCGGAAGGCACGGCGACGCATCACCCCGCTGTCGGCGCTGTCGGCGTTGTCGGCGCTTCTATCACGGCGTTGTCGGCGTTAACAACTACGGCGTCTGTTTCTTAGCCGCCCTCTTTTCCGCCTTCTTTTTCATGTGGGTAGCCTTAGCAGGCGCCATCCCGGCAGTGGCTGTGGGGCGGACAATCTGGCCGTTGCTCAAGACAGCGGCATAGAATGGTTGTCGCGCTCCACCGACGTCGCCGGTTAGATGAACCAGATAGTAGCTTTGTGGGGTGTTCTGGAAATCAACTGCATCCGCGGTGGTATGCGTGGATCCATAAAATCCAGGCGCCCAGGCCAAAGCGGCCAGAGCTGCGGATTGGTTTGAAACCTTAATCTCAGGCCCACCCCCCGGTTTGGAAGGTGGCAGGGTAGCTGGGATCTCAAACGAGTAATGTTTGACCGATCCATCGGCTGTTTTCAGCGTAAAACTCTTTGGACCGGCCATTTCCGGCTGGGGGGATTTGCTAGCATGTCTAGCATGGTGAGAAGGTGGTTTCGCGACCACAGAATGGCAAAGTGCCAACGCAACGCACACAACGAGTGTCGGTTTCATCAACGGCAAGTGTAACAGCCCCGCCCTCTTGGACTCAAGGCTGCGATTAGATTTGGTATTTATTTGTTCTCTTCCTCTTCCTCCTACTCGAACCCAGACGGAACGGTTCATCCGCCAACGGCGGATTCGCGCCACCCAAGATGGGTCGGGGTCTGTCACCGGTAGGGTCGCGATTTATCGCGACCTCGTGCGGCTGCCACGTCGAGGAAGAGGACGAGGACGAGGAAGAGGAAGAACCCCGGCCTTCACACGATCTTGCGCTTTACTCCGCGCTGTTTGCGATGAGGCTTACGGTACTTTTATGGAGGCCGGATCTACTGCCGAGGGTAAGCAATCACCAGAAGATATTTTGGGAATCTTTCCAACTACAATCCTGAAGCAGTTGTCGCTACCCGCTCTGTTTGGCAATATTCGGCCGGTTGAGGTCGATCTTGGCTCCGGGCCCGGCAGCTTTTTAGTCGAGGCCGCGCAACGTCTGCCGGACCGGAACTTTCTAGGGGTAGAACGATTACTCGGCAGAGTGCGCAAAACCTGCCGGAAGGCTTGGCAAAGGGGTATCCGAAACGTGCGAGTGCTCCGCCTGGAAATTGACTATACGGTGCGCTATCTGATTCCTTCAAACTCAGTCGCACGTTTCCATCTCTATTTTCCCGATCCGTGGCCCAAACGGAGGCATGCTGCGCGGCGTATCGCCGACGCTGATTTTTTTGAAGCTCTTTGGCGAGCCTTGATCGACTCGGGAGATGTATGGATCAAGACCGATCATCGGGAATATTTTGAGCAGATTCAAAAACTCGTGACCCATATGGAGCATCAATTCGTTTCGATGGAATGGGGTGAGGAACCGTATCCAGCGACGGATTTCGAGGCGGAGTTTGTCGAAAGAAATCTGACGATCTACCGGCTAAGACTCGGTAAACGAACCTGACGACCGGTCATATCCCCAACAACGAGCTCTTCGCCTACGACTGCTGTTGTCACGGCGCCCTGTTCTTTTAGATAGAAACAGAATGGTGCGTCACCAGTTGAGCGAATTCCAAGTTCAGTCTTGTTCCCGCTAAGAATAACTACCCTCGGCTCAAACTTGGAAAGGATCGATCGAAGGTTGCGACTTGAGGAGTGCATGCAGTACACGACATCGGCGCGGACGTCCGGCAACTCGGCGACTAACCGATCGCTGATTTCGCCAAGAATCAGCATGCGAAATTTGCCGAGACTGACGACTAGTTGTAAACCCTCGCCAGCGGCAGTTTCATGATAGGGAACAATCTGAACGCTCGGAATTTTCCCTGGCAGAGCGCTTAATCCAGATTGACGCGGTTCCAGCCGAATCGATTGATCGATCGGAAACCACTTACTTGCCTCGTCTGGAACCCGGCTGCGCTGCGCGTTAGCGACGATCAGCGTATTGAGCCGATTTACGCCGCGCCATTCTAAATAAGGGCGAGCGACCAGATTCCAAGATGCAAAGCTGCCCGTGGCAAAGAAGAGATCGTGTCCGGCAAGATGCGCGTGGAACATATGGCCGGACCGAGGGTGAAGCGCGGTGACATAAGCAGAGGGCGAAACGCCTCCGATGTTGACACCATGATACGGAATTGCCGTTACAGCATGCAGGACCAAGAGGATCATCTTGGTCAAAAGCCACGTCGTATTATTGAAACAAGAGGCTAGCCAGCTTGATAACGGCGCTGTCAGAAGTGTAACGACGGCCAGCGTCATTACGACCGAGGCGATGGGCACCACGATTACGTTTGCCAGTACCGAAACAGTTGATACACGATGATCTCGAAGAATCAGGATTGGCAGCGTTGCAAGCCAGCAGATAAAGGACAGGCTAATCAGCTCGCAGCCATGAACCGCTGTACGATGGCCAATTCTCTGAACGGGACTCAGGAATTGAACAGGTAAGAAAGGATCGGGCCGGAATGGACGGCTTAACCAATGAGCTAGAGGTTCCACACACACCACGATCGCGAGGACCGCGGCGAACGATAGCTGGAATCCCAATTGGAAAAGCTGCTGAGTGTCATGGGCAAGGATGAGCAATCCAGAGGCTGCCAGCGAGTTTAGCATTGTCACCGGCCTTTCGAGTGAAACGCCGATTGTCAGCAAGATCGCCATCACGGTCGCTCGGACTGTCGCCGGGTAAAACCCAGTGATGGCACAGTACGCAACCAGGACAGGCACAAGGAAAAGCGCCACTGCCCGCCGCGAGAACCGGGTCGAGCGAATGATCTTCCACGCGATTCCGCCAAAGAGTCCGACCTGGAGTCCGCTTGCGGCGAAAAGGTGAACCGTGCCGGTATCCTGGAAAATCTGCTTAAGCTCGGAAGAAGTCTCAGCGCGCGCGCCCAGCACCATCCCTTGGACGGTTTCCGCCACCTCCGGGTCATCTTCCAAACCTGTTTGCAGCAGCTGGGCGAGCCGATGCCGACTATTGAGCGCCATGCCGACAAATGGATTTGCTTTCCCGTGCCCGACAATTTCGGCGGGTAGCCCGCGCAGAGAGCGGAAAGCGAGATAGACGTTCTTTCGTTGTAGATAGCTGTTGAAATCGAACTCGCCCGGGTTCGACGGCTTGGCCGGCAAAACAAATTTGCCCTGAGTGATGAGCTCGTCGCCGTAGGCAAACGGTTCGCCTGCGCATTCTGCGAAGACCAGGAATCGAGTCGGTTGGCTGTCGACGCAGGTTGCAACTCCAATGAATCGCTGGAGTGACCGGAACGCATCAGTTTTGGGATCGCTCGCAACAACGATGGTGACGGTGTGCTCTTCGGCGCCGAGATCCGAGCGGAGGCTCCACCGGAATCCCGGGTTGTTGTCCGTTCGGAAAGCGTGCCAGAAAGCGAATCCGCAGAACAACGTGAAGCAGACTAAGACTGTCGACCGGATGCCGGTCGCCAGCAGCGCTGCAACTGCGGTTGCTACTGCCCAGAACAGCCAGCTACTCCAACGCCCATCAGATGCCAGAACACCGAGAGCGGCGCCAACGAACAGTCCGGCGCAAGGGGCGCGCTGTCGCAACCAAATGAGCGGAGGAAACACTCAATATTATAACACAAGATGTATATGTTATCAAAATCGCTCGGGCTGGTTTTCGTTCCTAATCTCGTTCGGTTCTCGTTGACACATTTTCTGCAATTCTGCGCTGGAATTGCTTGCCAGATGTCCAGTTCCCGCTTAAAAGCAGCGTTCATGCGCAAAAATCTGTTCCCCTTAGCCATTCTCTGTTTATCAACAGCGCTGGCCTATGGGGATCCAAACGTGGCTGTTACACGCTTGGCAGATGGGTTCGATTTTCCGGTCGGTAAACCAGATGCGTCTGGCTACCACAAATCTCGCGGCTTTTCACCGCACGGGCATCTCGGAGAAGATTGGGTTGGGGCAACACCGGGCGCGGCCTATAAAGACCCTGTTTACGCGGTCGGTAATGGAATCGTTACCATAGCGAGGGATTTTCGGCGAGCCTGGGGGAACGTGATTGTCATTCGGCACGCCTTTAAGGAAGACGGCCAGGTCAAGTACGCCGACTCCTTGTATGGGCACTTGGATAAAATTCTCGTCCGGGAGGGCCAGCAGGTCGCGCGCGGCGACCAGATCGGAACAATTGGGAGCGCCCATGGTCGCTATGCTCCCCATCTTCACTTTGAGATGCATAAAAACCTGGCGATTGGCGTCGTACACACCCTCTTTAGCGGAGACTTTGCGAATTACTACGATCCGACTTCGTTCGTGAGCGGACACCGATCGTTGCGTGCAGGTAATCGTCCGACGACAGTTGCGATAAATAACTTCGCGATGCCGACGTACGCCGGCGTTCCTGCGTTGAAGCCGGTTACACCGGCGACTGCCGCTCGTGAGCTGCCCAAAGAGAAAAAAGCCGGCATATTTCACTTCGGCCGTTACGACGATCTGGTCAAAGACCAGTCTTTCACCCGATAAGGTCATTGCCGGCACACTGTTTGGTCGGCATACTGCCGCCCAAACAATTTGGCTCCGAGTTCCAGCTTCCGAGTTCCGGGTTCCGGGCGTCAGCAATCGAAAATCGCGGAACGCGGAACCCGAAACGCGGAACCCGAAACGCGGAACCCGGAACCCTAATGGCCATGCCTTCAGCATACGATGAGGTCCTGTATCCACCAGGGGTTCATATCCACACCCAGCTTGATCGGCTTGCAACGGTTGGACGTCTACGCGGTATGCAGCCGGGGGCGGTTGACGGTTGCCGGGTACTGGAGCTTGGCTGTGGTGTTGGAACGAATCTCATCGCGATGGCGATCAACTGGCCGAAAAGTTCTTTTTTGGGACTAGATCTCGCCAGCAATCCGATTCAGAGCGGCCAAGCCGATATCAAGGAACTCGGTCTCCGTAACATTGAACTGATCGAGGCAGATGTCCTCGACGCGAACAAGAAACGGTTCGGCGTATTCGACTATATCATTGCTCACGGGCTATACTCCTGGGTCCCTGAGTCGGTCCGGGAACATGTGCTAAGCCTCTGCCGAGAAATGCTGGCTCCGCAAGGTATCGGTTACATCAGTTACAATGCGTATCCGGGGAATCATCTGCGCGACCTTGCTCGCGGGATCATGCGATTCCATGCCAGGCATTTCCAGGAGCCTGCGGAAAAGATCCGGCAAGCACGGGGGATTTTGCAGTTCCTTGCGAAAGCTCGTCCGGAACCGAACGCTTACACAACGGCTTTGCAATCAGAAGTCGATCGAGTGGTAAAATATGCTGATTCGGCTTTCTATCACGACGATCTCAGCGAGATTAATTGTTCGTTCTATTTTTACGAGTTCGTCCGAGACGTTGAACGACATGATCTGCAGTTCGCTGGCGAGTCCAGTCCGAACGAAGTTGACCCTGCGAAAGTAACTCCTGAAACCCTCCAGCGCCTCAGCGAGCTCGAGACTGCCGATGAGACAACTCGTGAACAGTACAAAGACTTTGTGGTTGGATGTGGATTCAGGCGGACGCTTGTTTGCCACAAAGAAGTTCCGTTGGCTCCTAGTCGTTTACCGGAAGTCGTTAAAGAGCTGTTCCTTTCCTGCGATGCTTCACCGATCGATGAAGCGGCTGGGGGAACAGTTTTCCGACAGCCAAAAGGAGGCGAGCTCGCCAGCTCGCATCCGCCGATCATTGCCGCGCTTCGTCGTATCTGCGAAGAATGGCCGTGTGCGGTTTCCTTTGAGGCTGCGTTTCGCGTTTCAGGTCTGAGCGACTCCGGGTTGCTCACCGAAGTCTTGCTGAAAGCGTACGAAAGCGGCGTCGTTCAGCTGCACACAATACCACGAGTTGTCGTGAATCGAGTCAGCGAGCGGCCGATGGCCTCGAGATTGGCTCGGCTTCAAGCGGGACGAGGTGAGCTCGTCACTTGCCAGCTGCATAAGTTGATTCGATTAACCGATCCGCTGAGTAAGCGGCTGGTAACGCTGGTCGATGGAACGCGCGATCAAGGAGCGATTCTGGAAGCCCTTTTGGACTTCGCAAAATCTGGACAGGTGGAATTGCACGACAACGATCGCTTGCTCACCGACCCGGAAGAAATCGCTTCCGTTATTCGGCACCGCGTCCCGGAAGTTCTTCAAGCGCTCGCCCGCGAAGCGATGCTGGTTGGGTAAAGGGGTTCGGATCCGGGATCCCGACTTCGCCGAGGCTTCCAACTTCGCCGAGGCTTCGTTGGACGGGTCGTCGGGCAGGCCGCATTCCGAGTTTCCGAGCATGCGGAATCTCGACCTAATCACAATTGTTTGTGACTAATCCAATCGGATTAGTTTGTATGGTAGGCCATTGACCCCTGAGCTTTCCTGAGCAATATGGCACCTACTAACCCCTGATATGGCCCAAACTGTCGGTAAGTGTACCAATTATTCAGGCTGTACGCTGGCCTATCGGAACGAGAAAATTGTTGTCGTTACCAAGGACTTCCACTGTCCAGAGTGCGGTTCACAACTGGAGGCGATCGGACCAAAGGAAAAGCCGTCCTACCTCTGGATTGTTTTTGCGTGCGTCGGAGTAGTGTTGCTATTGGCAATTGCCGCGATTATTTGGACTCTGCTTTCGCCGCCGCAACGGCACGCTAAAGGGACATTGGAGTTGCCACCGACACCGGCGCCTACCATCGCTCCGACGCCTACTCCAGTACCAACGCCCGCGCCTACGCCAATTCCGACTCCGGTTCCAACACCGGCTCCAACTGCTACTCCGGCGCCGAGCGTTGGGCCACTGAATCTCGACCTGACCGGCCAGGATTTTGATCAGGTGAAACGGGAGATCCTTAGGCGAATTGAAATGCAGCCAACCGCTACTAGAGCTCAGAAAGATCGAGTCTATCAAATTGTTGAGAAGGCGAAAGGAATGGGGCGCATCGTCGTGATCTCTTTCGCAACAGCAAATACCAACCTTCCTCCGCAAGATGTTGCCTCTGTCCAGAATCAGGTTTCTCAGCCACGTGTCCGAAAGATTTTGGAAGATCCGACCCTCTTGCTGGTCGTTCTCGGATACGCCGACAAACAAGGGGGCGATCAAAAGAACATCGATCTTTCGCTTGGGCGGGCTCAAACCGTGACGGAGATTCTCAAAGACAAGTGCGGCGTTCTGAACGTTATGTACCCAATCCCGATGGGAGGAACAGAAATGTTCGATCAGCGACAATTCGCGAAGAACCGCATCGTGGAAGTCTGGGCTATCACCCCCTAACGCGAAACGCCAAAACCTGTCGCGCCGTAGTCCGGCCTCGGCCGGACGAAGGCGGGCGCGAAACGCGAAACGCCAAACGCTCACGCCCTCTACGCGTGCTGCTTTGCTAGAACCGCGTAGATCGCGTCATGGATCTCCAGGTTTTGATTCCAGTCGGGTACGACCAGGCTCCGCGACCGAAGTTGGAGCCGAGCCAGGTCAGCGATCGGTTCTTCAAAAATCTTTTCCAGAGCGTGCGGTGGCGCGTCTCCAAAGTCGCGGCAAAAGCTGGCCGGACCCACGCCGGGAAATAGCCTGACTATGATGCCCAACGCTTGCCACCACAACTCCGGAGGAACAACGTGGGCTGCTCTGGCGCGCATCTCCGGATCGAATGTCAGGCGATGTGGGCCGAGTGATTCGCTCCATCGAGGGTCACGCTCGATAACATCCTGTAGCTGGGTCAGGAATGGAGCATCTTTCTCGGAAGAGATCTGGTGCGCGAGGCTCAATATCTCGTCGAGCGCAATCGCCAACGTATTTTCGCCGTTGACCAGAAGAATCCTCGTCGCGATTACTGCCAGCGAATACATGTCGCACGGAGACGATAAAAGAGGTAACACCTCAAAATTAACCTGGTGGATCGGCGTTCCCGCAGCCCTTTCCAGAGCCTGCCGCTGCGTCCCCGAAAGCTCCTGCGGAACAGTCCTGAATCGAGTCTCTCCCGTAGCCAGTGCCTGCGATTCATCGACTCTCCCAAAAAGATTGATTTGATGCGGAGCCAGAGTGAACTGGATGTGCAGCAGATCGCTGGCGGCAATATCCAAGCGTTCATCGGAAGCGATTGTCGCTTCAATACAAATTCCTTCTGGAGTCGGTGGTAATACCTTGCGAATGCGTATTGTTGCTTTCCCTTGTAACGGAACGCTTAGGGTGCGCGGCCGAAACACAGACGGGCTTGGCGGCTCTGCTGGAAGAAAATAGCGAGCACGACTGGTTTCCAGGGCCAGCGGGATTGCTCCGCTTGATTCAATCAGGTCAACATTGGCTGTCCAAAGGCAAGGCAGTCCAGTTCCGGTTTCCGACAGCCTTACGCGAAAACTATCCGTGTTAAGTCCGAGAAATGGAAGTTGCTGCAATCGGATCGCATTTCTGGTCTCGACAATTGTCTGAAGAATCAGATTGAGTTTCAGGTGCAAGACTTCGAGCAGGCGCGCGGCTTTTCCGTTCCTTCCTGTAAATAAGTGCGCGCCTTCCTGGATTGCATGATCAATGTCGGCAAGACCGGAATAAGCGGCTCCGAGAGGTATATGGGCTCCTCCGTTCGTGTCGAAATGAATGCCGTTCCACGATTTTCCGCCGAGCACGTCAGCAAATTCGCTCAGCGAAAGAGGCGAGAGCAGTCGCGCAAACCATAATCCGCCGAGGTTGAAGTTCAATGCTGCTGGGAAAAGGGCGCTCAAATTTTTTACCCCCGGCGGAGTTGGCGCATCAGCGGTGGCCGCTAGAAAAATTGGGGCGCTGGCCTGTGAGCCGGTCCAAAGATAACGATGCAACGATTGGCTATACGCGGGCAAGCCCGCCGCGATCAGCGCTTCATCGTCGGTGCATAGAGAAAAATGCTGGCCTGACTCCGGATCGACCGGCTGAACGATCTTGCCCGATTCGAGGAAAACTGGATCGCGACGATCCGTTTCGATTAAGCTTGTGTGTCCAAGGGCTCGAAACATGGAAGTTCGTTGCGCCCATTTCTGGTCAAGGAACGTGTTGGTCAAAGCTTCCGACCGGGCCCGAAAGCTGGTACGGATGCGATCGACAATTTGCACCCAGATCTCGACCCACATCTTTGGATCTTTGGCGCGGTCGACCAGGCATCCAAGATAGACGGAAGCGTCGATCGTTTCGCGCAACAGCAGAAAATGCGGTGTTTTCTCTGGCTGAACGACGAGGCAAAGAGCAAGCGTCGCGTCGCGATCTTCTGGCTGCAATGGTACAGCGCGAAATCCTGGTGGCAACAACTCGTCCTCAGCGCCCGTCATTTAGCCGAGCGTAACACCACGAATCCTATTTTGGCTAGCCCGGCGTGAACAAACGCCGAGAACGCCGTAATCGAGCGGGAACGCCGGAAGCCCTGCGCGAAACGCGGAACGCGAAACGCGAAACGCCAAACGCTACAACGCCGAATTGACCTGCTGAATCGCCTGCTGGACCTGTTGATAGCTCGTCTGGTAACCTTCCATCGTTTTCTTGTCAGAGAACGAAATGCCTGTCTCTTTGCCCGGTTTCCATTTTCCAGCATTCTTTTCCAGGTAATCCGTCGTACCAAGAACCGCTTCCCCTAGCTTCTCCAGAGCGTCGGAACGAGCTGCTTGTTTGGTGAGCCCGTTCCTTTCGATAAACAAGTTAGTCACTTGCGATGCCATGTCGTCCGGCAATCCTGCAGCCTTCAGTTGGGCGGTCATATTTGCTTGTAAGCCGTTCAGCACGTCCCGTCGCTTAGCGGACGCATCTATCAATGCCTGCGCCGCTTGCTTGACTGTGGCGACATCCTCTTTTGTTTTGATTGCTACCAAAGGCTGCACCACTTGCGAATCGACGCCCGTTTCTAGCGGTTTTGCAGCCGCATCTGTATCTGCCAAAGCTTTCCCTGTATCATTCAGCGCCCGAACAACCGGCGCCTCGTCTGGTGGCAATGAATCCGGATTCGCACTCATCAGGTTCAAGTAATCCGCTGGTCCTTTCGGTTTAGGCGTCGGGGTCGGAGTCGTTTGCGCCTGGGGAGGGGGCTGCTCACTCTTGTTGCAAGCGGAGAGCATCCCGAAGAGAGCAATCAGGCAGAGCGAAGAATAGAGGCCGAACACCCGGAAAGCATTACGGTGCGGTTGACAGGATGAGATCGCATTCGACATGTCGGTAGTTCTAGCGAGATTCGCGGGCACGTCTACGGCGATTTTTCTCGCGAATCCCTGTTGAGACGCGGACTTGATGCCATGATAATTCGATCCACATGGTTCGCTTTATCGGTTTTGGTCTGTTGGCTTGTTTGTTTTGTGCTTGTGCCACGCGTCCGCTCACTTCAGTCAAAGGAATCCCAGGTCATTTCGGCACGGTGATTGTCGATGCTGGTCACGGCGGCAAAGACAACGGAGGGCTTGGTCGACGACGCGGCAGAGGCGTTCTCAGAGAAAAAGATTTAACGCTTAGCACGGCCAAAAAAGTGCGCGCGGACCTGCAACGCGCGGGTGTGAATACAGTGATGATCCGAGACGACGACCATTTCGTTGAGCTCGATGACCGGGTAGCTTTCGCCAACCGGCAAGGACCAAACGCGATTCTGATCAGTATTCATTACGATGCCACCGGCGACCGCGGCGCGAACGGGGCAAAGACCTACTTCTGGCGAGCGGATAGTCACGGGCTGGCCACTCGTATTCAGGAAAGCCTGGTGGCCGAGACCGGCGAAACCAACCTGGGCATTCTCCGCCGGCGTCTTCGACTGACTCGTAACCCGGAGATTCGATCTGTCCTCTGCGAATGCGCTTATCTGACGAATCCCACCGAGGCACAAAAAGTGACTAGTGACGCCTACCAATCCAGGATCGCCACCGGAATCGCCAAGGGCATTCTCGAACAGTATCGACTGGGTGACGCAGGTATCGCCTCGGTTCCTGAACTGATTGCTCCGATGTCCCGGGCATCGGACAAATACGTGAGCCGCCGGTCCAGGCACCACCGCAAGCACCACAAACAAGTGTGAGTGTGAGTGCGAGTGTGAGAGCGGAGCGGGAATAGGCGGCGGCGAGACGGCGAAAAGAGATCGCGAAGATTTTTTCTCGCCGGGAACCGACCTGTCCGCCATAGCCTCCTCCTGCGCTAAAGCTACGGAGGACACGTTGACGAAGGTGGAAAACCGAAAATATTGAACCGCGCGGCGAAGCCGCACGCTAGACTCGCACTCACACTCTTGGAGTGCTAGATTGGCCGCTTCAATGCGAAAGAGAGACGTCACCATTCACGATGTCGCCGCTCAATCCGGAGTCTCCTACCAGACAGTCTCGCGAGTAATCAATGAGATGCCCGACGTAGCGGATGCAACGCGCCTTCGGGTGACCAAAGTCCTGGATCGACTCGGTTATCGTCCCAACCTGACCGCACGCCACCTGGTCAGCCGGAGGTCAACGGTGATCGGAGTCGTTACGTTTGCAACCCGTCTCTATGGCCCCTCCCAGATTGTGCTCAACGTCGAACGAGCGGCTAGAGCAAATGGCTATAACATCATGTTTGCCGGTATACCGGAAGAAAACGTCGAAGAAATACACCGGGCGGTCGACACTCTTTGCGCACATCGGGTCGCCGGTATACTGATGCACCTTCCTTTAGAAATTGATCTGCGACGTCTGCGCGATGTCTGCAAGAGCGTTCCTGTAGTGGCCATCGACTCCGATTTCGGATTCGAAGCTCCGTCTGTTTTTGTTCAGCAGGAAAAAGCTTCGCGGATGCTGACTAAGCACTTGATTGATATCGGCCACAAACGGATCGCATACCTTCGGGCGCCGGTGGTTTGGCGAGCATCTCGGCTACGATATCAAGGCTGGCTCAAGGCGCTTAAGGCCGCGCGGCTGAAGCCTGGTCCTTGTGTCGAGGGCGATTGGTCCTCAAAAGGTGGGTTCGAAGCGGCTCTTGAGCTGGTGAAAAAGCACAAGAACAAATTCACTGCGCTGGTGGTGGCCAATGATCAAATGGCGCTTGGAGCGATCCGAGCCTTTGAAGAAAACGGTATCCAAGTGCCACGCGATGTGTCGATTGTCGGATTTGATGATATACCCGAAGCGGCTTACTTCCGGCCGCCACTGACCACGGTGAACCAAGACTTCGATTCGGTCGGGAAGCTCGGCGTACGTTGCCTGATCGACCAATTCAAGAACGAAACGCCCCCATCAACTCAGGCACACACGGTACAACCAATTTTTTTCGAACGCGCCAGCACCGCGAAACCGGGGAGGAAGAAGGTGTCGGCGTGAGGGCGTATCGGCGTATACTCTTCACGCCGACACCCCGATGCGCCGACACACTCCCTCAGCTCCTGCCGTTCGCGACTGCAACCGCTGCAGATGCCACTCGTTTCCGTCCAGCCAGTTCTTCGCCGGCGTCTATCGGTAAACTTGCGAAACCGAAATAAGAGAGCAGGGAGATCACGCCGATAACAAGAAATGCCGGCCAAAAATCAACCGTGCTCAATGTTTCGGTTCGTCGGAAGGCCATTGAAGTTTGCAGAACAAATGCAGCAACCGTTACGCCCAAACTGAATGATAGTTGCTGAAACACGCTGGTAATAGTCGTTGCCTGGCTCATGTCCCGCTCCTCTACTTCGGCGACGCTGATCGCGTTAATGCAGGTAAACTGTAACGAGCGGAAAAATCCTCCGATAAAAAACACGGTCAATATCCAGAGGTGCGGCGTGGTGCTTGTAAAACAGGCAGGCGCTGCAGCCATAATCGCCGTGACAATGGAGTTGATCACTAGGATTCGCCGGAAACCAAATCGCCGCAGGATCGGACCAGCAGTCGGTTTCATCAACATTGCTCCCACTGCCCCGACAAATGTCATGAGTCCCGACTGCAGAGGATTCAATCCAAATCCGAGTTGAAGCAGCAAGGGCCAAAGCAGGGGAATCGCCCCGACTCCGATCCGGAAAAGCGTCCCGCCGATTACACCGGCGCGGAGAGTGGGTAACCGAAAAAGTCTTAGATCGAGGATAGCATTCGGTGCCCGGCGCGCATGAAAGAAGTAAAGCACGACGCTCACGATGCCGATCGCAAAAAGGGCGCCGACAGCCCAAACCGGGAGCGCGTTCCCATCCATCGCTGCAGACGCCGATACGAGCGCCGATAGTCCGATGCCGGATAAAATAAATCCGACCAGATCAAACGGGGGCGGATCCTCTTCGACGATTTCCGGGATGAATAGAGTAGCAACGACGAGACCTAACGCAGCGACAGGCAGGTTGATCCAGAAAATCCAGCGCCACGAAAAATATGTAGTGATGAACCCACCAACGGGCGGCCCGACCATCGGCCCGATTAAAGCCGGTATTGTTAGCCAGGCGAGAGCTCCTACAAATTCTGAGCGCGGTACGCTGCGCAGGATGACCAGTCGCCCCACTGGTACCATCATTGCGCCGCCAATCCCCTGGAGAGCTCTGGCAGCCACAAGCCAGTGAATCGATGTAGAGAATCCACAAAACGCTGATCCAACCGCAAAAATGAAAATCGCCAGCCTGAAAATAGTTCGCGCACCGAACCGGTCTGCGAACCAGCCCGACGCCGGTATAAAAACCGCCAAAGTTAACAGATACGAAGCGAGGGCGAGCTTGAGCTGGATTGGGCTCTCATGCAGTTCGCGTCCAATCGCCGGTAACGCCGTAGAAAGGACCGTTGCGTCCAGATTCTCCATGAATAACGCGCATGCGACGATCAGTGGTATGAGAATCCGATGCGGGAGAGCCATTGGAGAGTGTGAGTGCGAGTGTGGGTGTGAGTGTGAATGAGGGTACAGGTGCTGGAGAGTACTATTGCGAGTAACATGGTCGCTCGAAACTCGCACTCACACTCACACTCGCACTCTTTTATCCAGGTTCGGCAAGAACGCGGTGAGCAATCCGAATAACGGAAGGAACGAGCAGACGGAGTAAACGAAATCGATACTCGTCCAATCGGCAAGCGTGCCTAGCAGAGCCGATCCAATTCCAGCCATACCGAATGCGGTTCCGAAGAATATGCCGGCGATCAGTCCGGTTTTTCCGGGTAGAAGCTCCTGCGCATAAACAATGATGGCCGAGAAAGCGGACGCCAGGATGACGCCAATCACCACGACGAGAACTCCGGTCCAGAAAAGGTCCGCGTACGGCAGCGCTATCGTAAACGGCGCTACCCCTAGGATCGATGCCCAGATCACATATTTACGCCCAATCCTGTCTCCAACCGGTCCACCGATAATTGTGCCAGCAGCGACTGCGAACAAGAAAAGGAACAAATAAATCTGCGCTGTCTGGATGCCGAGATGAAACTTGTTAATCAGGTAGAACGTGAAGTAGTTGGAAAGACTGACCAAATAAAAATATTTTGAGAAGATAAGTGCAATGAGGATGGCCAGCGAAAAGGCGATCCTCTGCTTCGATAACAGCGCCTGGCCGGGCTTACGTTTTGCGCCCGATTTAGTCGGGATTCTAGAAAGGTTTTCACCATACCACTTTCCAACGATCGAAAGGACGATAATCGCGATCAGGGCCACTACAGAAAACCAGGCGATGCTTGGTTGTCCTCTTGGCACGATGATAAGTGCTGCCAATAACGGCCCGGCCGAAGAGCCGGCGTTCCCACCCACCTGAAAAATCGACTGGGCGAGTCCATGCTTACCTCCTGAGGCCATACGAGCGAGCCGCGACGCTTCCGGATGAAAGATCGATGAGCCCAGACCCACCAACGCGGCAGAAACAAGAATGGTTGGGAAATTGGCTGCAACCGAAAGTAGAACCAGGCCGATCAAGGTGAATCCCATCCCGATCGCTAAAGAATAAGGTTTTGGCCGGTGATCGGTGTAAAGCCCGACAAACGGCTGAAAAATCGAAGCGGTGCACTGAAACGTCAGAGTGATCAGTCCGATTTGCGTAAAGTTCAGATGAAAAGAGTTTTTCAGGACTGGGTAGATTGCCGGAATCAACGACTGAATCGTGTCGTTTAGCAGGTGCGAAAAACTGATTGCTAAGAGAATAGCGAATACGGTGTTCTCGGCTCTATTTTGATGTTCGACTGTATCCTGAAATTGTGTCTGCATGGATCTGGCCGCTGCACCGAGGCGGACTTCTTACCCGTCGGTACAGGCCCCCCTCTCCCGGGGAATCCCGTTTGCTAAAATACCCGGCCCAACCTCCTCCACAAGAGTCCCATACCAGGACAAAACGTAGTTGTTCTGTCAGAATTCGTTTGCCGTTTGAACGTTTCGCGGCCCCTGAGTTCGAGGGCGGCGCTCCGTCGCCGCCGTTGTGGTATCATCCAGCGATCGATTTTGGAAGTGGCGGCTGCACGAGGTCGCGCTAAAGCGCGACCCTACCGGCGATAGACCATGTCGCCACGATCGATACGACCGAGCTTTGGCTCGTCCTCGCGCGTGCCGCATATGAACGGTCGACGGTTGACGGAAGACTGATAACCGTTAACCGCGGCGCTGAAGGCGCCGCGCTAGATCTGCCAGTCCAAAGCACTCTCCGCGACCTCCATAACCGATACGTGCGGACGTTTTGCATGCCGGATCGCATGCATGCCGCCCATAACATTGCTGACATGTGGGAATCCTTCCCCCTCCAGTAAGCTCGTAGCGATTGAGCTTCGATACCCACTCCCGCAAACAACCGCTATTGACGACTGGCGAGACAGCTTTCCAATCTGTCGCAGTATTTGCGGAAGCGCGGTATGAATAGCCCCTTCCAGAGGATCGGCTTTCCATTCCTGCGCGGAACGCACATCGAGAACCACCGAACGCAGCCGGTTATCGCCGGCCGCCACAAAATCCTGAGCTCCGAGCTGCGTAATCTGCAGCGTTTCTTCAAGATCATCGGCAAGAAGGAATCCTGCGACCTGGTCGAACCCAATTCGCGCTAGCTCCAATTTGGCTCGTTGGGCTTCGGCATCGTGATCGACAACCAACAGGATAGGCAAATCGCCGTTTATAAAAAAACCGCACCACACCGCAAAAGAAGGACTAGCAACCCCGATGTTCACGCTTCCTGCAGCGTGACCTTCGCCGAACAGTGCCGCCGGGCGTACATCGAGAATGCTCGCACCCTCTTCGCGCAATGATCGAAACCTCTCCAAATTAAGGTGGGTGACCGGACCGGTGAATGGCGGCGCACCTTGCAGATTTATAGTGACCGATCGCGCAAAATAGGAAGGTCGCTCCGGTAGATTTGTCACCATAGCAGAGACGAATGTTGTCCGATCCGTGAACTGGAGCGCCCAGTTAGTCGCGGCTTCCTGGCCAATAGTTGTGAACGGTGCCGAAGAAATTTGGCGGCCGCACAGGGAGCCGGCCCCGTGTGCAGGATAGACTTTTACAACGGACGGAAGCTTGAGCAGCTTCTGGAAAAGAGAATCATGAAGCATCCCTGCCAATTGATCCGCGGTCATCTCGCCATCGCGCAAATCCGGCCGTCCAACATCGCCCGCAAACAGTGTGTCACCCGAAAAAAGAGCAACTACATGATTCCCCTCATATAAACAGAAACAGACACTGTCAGGCGAATGCCCGGGCGTCTCGATAACTTCCAAATAAGAATCACCGATTACGATTCGATCGCCTTCCTGAATATCGCGGTGATCGGATTCAGCCGGAGCCTTTGCTGAGATCAAGATTGGTGCGCCTGACCTGCTTGCCAGTTCGGCGTGCCCCGCTACGAAATCTGCATGCGGATGAGTTAACAGGATCGCGCGAAGCGTGAGTCCATTCTTTTCGCAATAATTCAAATAGCCATCAACGCACCTTTCAGGATCGATGATGACTGCGTCAACACCCGCTGAAACAACGTATGATGCTTGAGCAAGCCCGGGAACAAAAAAGCGCTCGATATGCATGTGGAAAAGAATACAGGAGTCAGAATACAGGAGCCAGGAGAAGAAATCGATACGGCGATAGGGTGTGACTGCGGTACGCCGATAGGGTGAGACGGCGAGGGCTGCGAATGGGCGAGAAGGAGGCGTCCTTGAGAGCTTTACCACTGACAGACCAGCCTTTAAGCTCCACCGAAACCGACCTGTCCTCCCTAGTCCCGCCTTGGCTGGATGAACCAGGACACATTCCCTGTCAACCCATGCCAGAGCTTGAATCAGCCGTCTCCGATACCACCTCTGCAAACACTCCGTATATCCCGGCGAAAACGCGTGTCGCCGAACTCACTGTTAAATCAATCCTGCTGGGAGCATTCTTCGGTTTGCTGTTCGGAGCGGCAACGGTTTACCTAGGACTCAAGGCCGGACTGACAATTTCGGCTTCAATCCCGGTCGCGGTTCTCGCGATCTCGCTTGGACGGAAGTTTTTCAAGACGACGATCCTGGAAAACAACATCATCCAGACAACCGCGTCTGCGGGAGAATCAATTGCTGGCGGAGTTGTTTTCACAATGCCGGGATTTCTGTTTCTATCGAGCGGAAGTCATAGCGAACATTTCTTCTCCTATTGGCCGATTTTTATCCTCGCGACCATCGGCGGCATGCTTGGGACTTTGATGATGATTCCGCTACGCAGGGCGTTGATTGTAAAAGAACACGGCACCCTGCCTTATCCCGAGGGTACTGCGTGCGCGTCGGTGCTTATTGCTGGCGAAAAAGGAGGAGACTTCGCGCGCACCGCCTACAAAGGATTCGGTTTCGCTTTGGCGTATGCAGCTTGCCAGAAGATCTTCGGTATCATTGCTGAGACCCCTGGATGGGTCACTGCTCAAGCCAATCGGTTTTTCCCGTCGGCGACCGTCAATGCGGATATCACCCCGGAATACATGGGCGTCGGATACATCATCGGTCCGCGTATCGCCGGCGTTCTGGTTTCCGGCGGCGTTCTGGCCTGGCTAGGTTTAATTCCGTTGCTGGCGTCCCTGCTCCCACCGGAGGTCATCGCGACGCAACAGGTCAAGCTAGGGTACCTGCATGATCTGATGACGGCAGGGGGGAAAGGAGGATGGAATCCGGCCACGAAGACGTTCGCGGATACAGCTAGCGCTATTTATTTTGCTTACGTCCGGCAGATCGGTGCGGGCGCTGTAGCTGCAGGCGGATTCATGACGCTTCTCAAGACGTTACCGACTATCTGGTCTTCTCTTCGCGCAAGTATAGCTGCTTTAAAGAGACGAACGTCGGGCATCAGCGAAGAGCGGACGGAAGATGATCTATCGATTCGGGTAGTCGGGTTCGGCAGCCTTGCGCTGGTAATCCTGATGATGTTGCTTCCGCAGATTCCGGGTGACAGCATCCTCAGCAAATGTGTACTAGGCGTGCTGATTATATTGTTCGGATTCGTATTCGTTTCGGTGTCGAGCCGGATCACCGGGCTGATTGGTACCAGCTCCAACCCGATTTCCGGCATGACGATCGCCACTATCATGGGCACATGCCTTGTGTTCCTCAGCATGGGCTGGTCAGGGTTCAAATATGAGCCGCTCGTGTTGGTTGTCGGAAGCATGATCTGTATTGCTGCCGCAAACGGAGGTGGAACATCGCAGGATTTGAAGACGGGTTTTCTCGTAGGCTCGACGCCTCGGTATCAACAGCTTTCATTGTTCGTGGGCGCGATTGTGGCCGCGATCGCGATTGGGCTTACGGTCAAACTCCTGGATGCGCCGAGCCCGGAGATGGTTTCGCAAGGTGTCCTTCATCGCATCGGGACAAATCAATATCCGGCGCCTCAGGGCACCCTGATGGCGACGCTGATCAAAGGGCTGCTCTCATTTAATCTAGATTGGCAGTTTGTCCTGGTGGGCGCGTTCCTGGCCGTCACCATGGAGCTTTGCGCGGTGAATGCGCTTACTTTTGCGGTTGGCGCCTATTTGCCTCTCTCAACAACGCTGCCGATCTTTATTGGCGGTGTCATTCGCGGGATTGTGGATCATCAAAGCAAGCGAGCGGCTGGCCTTGGGAAAAGTGAAGAGCTCAAAGCTGGCAACCTGTTTGCGACCGGCCTCGTAGCCGGAGGCGCCATAGCCGGGGTGATTGTTGCTGGCCTGCTGCAAGTGCCGGGACTTGGCGATTTCCTTCCGAAACTGAATCTTGAAAAGACTCTGACCGCGACGCTTGGGGAAAGCGGCTACAGTCTGCTCGGAGTCGCTTTCTTTGCGGTGATGGGCATCGTCCTCTACCGGATCGGCACCAGCAAAAAGAAGCTCACCTGAATCAACGCCGAGAACGCCGGGAACAAGCGGGATCGCGCGGGACCGGCGGTGAGAGGAAAGAGTTGAGGAGCCGGTGATAACGCAAGGGGTCGGATTGCCGTTGCGAAGCGACGACAAAACCCCTGGTAAACAGCCCCAAAAGAGCTCCATCCTGAAAGGATGCGAGAGCGAACGTTCGGCAGGGGTCGCCACGCCGAGGATCATTCAAAATAATTGCAGAATGGCGCGCCGATCTGATATCAGGGCCAATCCGCATATGGTCCGGTTTCCAGGGGTCCGCTACACTCACCCCTGGCTGAGTTTGGTTGTCGCTTGGCGACAACAATTCCCGAAACTCACTTCTGGCCGCTAACCCGGTTCACCTGCCCACAATCACCAGCGGTCCACTCTTTTCAGAAGCCTTCACTTCCCGAGATCCTATCGAGGTTGCGCATCCTCTGCACAAATAATCATAAATCTCTCTGTCAGGAAGGATTAGAAGCAGTTTTTCGTAAACGGGTTGAGCTGTCTTGCACTTTGGACAGTACAAGGAAGACGCACGCAACGTTTCGAATTGGGTAGCCCGAGGAGCCATCGCAAGGCACCTACTCTCGATCCAACCCGCAGACTCGTCAAACCGAACGCCAAACTCGCTCCACCCAGCTCCAAAACCATCGTCTCGCCGTCTCGTACTCATCAGTTCCCGGCGACCTGTCCTCCGTAGCTTTAGCGAAGGAGGATCCCGGCGATCTCGGCGTTTCCGGCGTTCCCCTAGCGTTTCCATCGACCCCATAGTAGAGTCCCCGCTGGACTCAATATAGTCCCTCCGACGGCCTATATATGGTTCGTAAGAAAGAATTGTCCGCGTTTGATGTTCGGATCCTTGTCCTGGCCGGAACGATCCTTCTAGCGCTCGTCGGGATTGGTGTCCGCCTCTGGTTCGTTCAGGTCGAGCTCCAAGAACATTACCGGAACCGAATGCAGGGGTCATCCGAAGTCACAGTCCGAATCCCGGCCGTACGGGGTGAGATACGCGACCGTAACGGAGTGGTCCTGGTGACAAATCGGCCAAGCTATGAAGTCGATCTCTATCTCCCTGATCTGGTGAACGGGTATAAGGCCCGATACGGCACCCCGCCGATGCTCGATTATCGGCACAAGGACGGTAGTGGAATGCTGCACAACGATCGTGAACCGGACATTGTCCAGATTGTTGACCAGTTGCTCATTCCGCGACTTGAGGCGATGAATCTGGCGCAGCCATTTAATCCCGAAAGGTTGCGGACCCATTATCGAACTCAGCAGCTTGTTCCATTCGCTTACGAACAGGATCTGAAGTTTGCGACCTTCTCTAAATTTGCCGAAGAGAACGTCAGCCTTCCGGGGATACAGGTAAATGTCAGGCCGTTGCGCAGATATGTATACGGCGCGTTAGCGGCGCATCTGCTCGGTTACGTTGGCGCTCCCAAAGACATCAGCAAGCTGCCCGATGTCAAAGATTTCAATTTCTACGAACCCGACGTCCAGGGCCGGACAAATATTGAATACACCATGGACGAGGAGCTCCGGGGCAAGCCGGGCAAACGTATTTTGCGTAAGAACGCAAAGAGCCAGCTCGAGGGCCAACCGCAGATCATCCAACCAGTACCCGGAGCAAATGTTTATCTGACGATTGATTCCAGGATCCAATACATCGTGGAACAGACGTTACGTGCGGTTGGACGCGCGGGCTGCGTGGTGATGGATCCCAACAATGGACAGATTCTTGCGATGGCTTCTGTTCCATCGTTTGACCCGAACAAATTTATCCCTTCGATCTCCGCGGGCGAGTGGGAGAAGATCAAGGAGGGCGAAGCGAATCCACTGGTCAACCGTGCAGTAAGCTCTTATGCGCCGGGCTCAACTTACAAGATCATCACCGCGCTGGCGGGACTGACCAAAGGGCTGGCAAAAGCGAGGTTCACCTGCAGCGGAGGCGTGACCTATGGGGACACCTATATGCATTGTTGGGGTCACCATGGGCAACAGACTCTGGTCGAGGCGATCAAGAACTCCTGTGATGCATATTTTTATCAATACGGTAACGCCGCCGGTATCGATGCGATCGACAAAGTAGGCAAAACCTTTGGGCTTGGCCGGCCGACCGGGGTCGAATTGACCAGCGAAGATCCAGGATTACTTCCATCCCCGGATTGGCTTCAAACAAATCAAACGGAGCGCTGGTCCCACGGGCAAACGGCAAACACGTCAATCGGACAAGGGTACGTCCTGACCAGCCCGCTGCAGATGGCGGTGGTGGTGTCGACCGTGGCGAATGGCGGGACTGTCTATCAGCCAACTTTGATCTATCAAACCCAACAAGCCGATGGCACAACTGTGCGACGTCCAGAAAAAATCATCGGCGATCTGAAGAGAGATAACGGCCTCACTTCCGATCTCATCGAGCTGGTCCGGAAAGGAATGGACGAGGTCGTTAACGCTGATGATGGGACAGGGAAAAACGCTGCCCTGGACAATATTGAAGTGGCAGGCAAAACCGGTACCGCCCAGTTCATGCGGAGCGGTATAAAGGATGATCATACCTGGTTTGTTGCTTTTGCACCCTACAAGAACCCGAAGATCGCGTTGGCTGTGATGGTAGAAGGTGGAAAATCGGGTGGGGGAGTTGCTGCGCCGATGGCCGCCGAATTAATCGAGAAAATCATGGCCCTCGACAAAGGCTACGATCCCGGTCTTAAACCTCTGGAACCGGCAATCGGAAACTTCAAGCTGGTCAAATCGGTCAGCTTTAAGAATGGAAGTGCGCTGCCTCAGCTGGCCTCCGCAGATGAAACTGACGAAGACGTGGCATCGAGTGGACACGAAAACAGCTCACGCAGCGGTGTCCGATCTGATAGCGCGGAACCGGATATCAGACCGGACACACACGAAACGCAGCGACGCCCTCGCGTCGCTCAGGCGCAACAGCCCCAGCACCACAGCTTCTTCGATTTTTTCCGAAGAAAACCTCAACCGCAGGCAACCCCCGGCCAGCAGCAGAAGAAGAAACATTTCCTGTTTTTCTGACGCTATAGGCGGGCTTCGCCTAATTATTTTGTATCGGCGTATGGGCGTAACGGCGTATCCGGAATCCAGCGCTCGATCGCTAACGACTACGCCGACACGCCGACACGTCTCTACCCACCCATTTTCTTCATCAGCGCATTTAACGCGGCCGACCGCCACCCTCGGCGCCAGATCAACGTCGCTTTCGCTTTCGCGATGGACGGCGGCAACGAGCAGATACTCACATCGTTTTGCGCCCGCAACGCGTGAAGCACAGATCGCGGAACAAGCGCCACTCCAGTTCCCGCCGCAACGCAGGCAACAATTGCGTGATAGGAAGCAAACTCCAGAACACGTTCCGGTATCACTTTTCCCTGATAAAGCCAGTTTTCCATTCGTCGCCGATAAGCGCAGCCTGACGAGAATGCGATGATAGTTCGTTGCCCGATCTGACGTGGGTCCGCGGTTTTCGGAAAATCTTTCGGACCGATTAAAACAAGCTCCTCGTCAAACGCTGGCAGCGTTTCGAGCTGGTCCGTGACGAAGGGTTGAGCAACGAACGCCGCTTCAATTTCAAAATCCAGCACTTTTGCAATCAGCACGTCGGTTGTGCCTGTGACAAGATCCACTTGTACCTCCGGATGATCCCGGTGGAACCGTGACAGGATCGGTGGAAGACGTGTCGCCGCAACGCTTTCGATTGTGCCCAGGCGAAAAACACCATGCGGTTTTCCGTTTCGCAGCGCGGCTTCAGCCTCGCTAGAAAGACGAAGCAAACGTTCTGCATAGCCAAGAAGCAATTTGCCTTCCGGCGAAAGTGTCAGTTTGCGGTTCCGGCGATGGAACAATTCGGTGCCTAAGCGCTCTTCCAGTTGCTTAACTCGGGTCGTCACATTCGATTGAACCCGGTTTAATCGCGCAGCGGCTTTGGTGATACCGCCATGTTGAGCCACCGCTTTGAAGATCTGAAGCGCCTCCAAATCGAGCGTTCTCATAATGAGAACTATTCATCTTAAATATTCATTTCTCAAGATGTTTGTTCGAGGTGAGGCTGGGCGGTGGGTGAAATTTCGAAAGGACAAATAGAGGGCGGCGTTTTCGGCGCTATAGCCGGCCTGATCGCTCTGGCCGCCGCTATGGGAATTGGTCGTTTCGCGTTTACGCCAGTTCTACCTATGATGCAGGCAGATGCCGGCATCACGATTGCGGCGGGGGCGTGGCTCGCGTCGGCCAACTATATCGGTTACTTCATCGGCTCGCTCTCCGCGCTGGTCCTGCGGGTTCGACCTGCCACCGCGATACGCGCCGGTCTTGTAGTGATCAGCGTCAGCACGCTGGGAATGGGATTCGAGCGAGATGTCGCCGTTTGGGCCCTGCTGCGTTTCGTTGCCGGAATCGGAAGCGCTCTTGTCCTGATCTTTGTGTTCGCCTGGAGCGCAGATCAATTTGGCTATCACAGGCGTCATTGGTTCAGTGGGATCGTTTTCGCAGGGACCGGGGTCGGAGTCGCAATTTCCGGCGCACTCTGCCTCGTATTGGCTCAGGTGAAAGCGACCTCGACATTCGCCTGGATTCTTCTGGGACTTCTCTCTTCCGCCTTTACCGTGATCGTCTGGTTCGCTTTTACCACAAACAGTTCCGTCAAGATGACGCGAACCACGCAGGAATCGGGAAACACTCTGTGGAGCGGTGAATCGCTGCGTCTCGTCGGATGTTACGGATTGTTCGGCTACGGCTACATTATCCCGGCCACATTTCTTCCGGTCATGGCCCGCGCAATCATTCCCGATCCATCGCTTTTTGGTTGGGCCTGGCCAATTTTCGGCTCGGCCGCCGTCGTATCCACCCTTGTAACCGCGCCGCTTGCCCAGCGGTTCAGTCATCGGACCATTTGGATTGGCGCCCACTTTATTATGGCAATAGGAATACTTCTGCCGGCGCTCTTTCCGAGCCTTTTGGCTATCCTGATCGCGGCTCTGCTTGTCGGGGGTACGTTCATGGTTGTTCCAATGGCGGCAATGCAAGAAGCGCGCTCGATCTCGGGCCCAAACAATTCGGCGGTTTTAATCGCTGCCATGACTTCCGCATTTGCTCTGGGACAAATCATTGGACCGATCACCGTCGGCTGGTTAGTTGGTCCCCACAGTACAAACCTGTCCCCCTCTCTCTGTCTAGCTGGTGCACTCCTCGTTCTATCCGCCCTCGCTCTAACCAAGCCACGCCTCCAGCGCGGCTTTGCTCGCAACGCCCTCGAACCTTAACGTTACTCTGACTCGGAACCAGATCGTCCTTGTGACTTGAGCCGATGTGGTGTACTACTTGAGCCGATGCGTAGAGAACAGGATGTATTTGATCCCGCTCCCGCCGATTTGCTAAAAACCCGAGCTAGATCATGTTTTCACGAATCCCGTTCCACAGAGTCAACTGGGTAGTCAGTTCATTCCTCATCGGTACTTTGTTTCTTTCAGTTACCGCGGTACCAGCGTACATCTGGTTCTTTGGACTCGACTGGTTCCAGGTCGTCCTTTTCGTGGTGATGTTCTGTGCGGTCGGCTTTTCTATCACGCTCGGCTACCACCGGCTCTTCTCGCATCTAACTTTTCAAGCGCATTGGAGCGTGCGGCTGTTCACGCTGGTCTTTGGCGCCGGAGCATTTGAAAACTCCGTGCTCCTTTGGGCGTGCGAACATCGGAATCATCACAAGCATGTCGACGATGAGGAAGATGACCCCTACTGCATCTCCAAGGGATTGTTTCACGCCCATATGGGCTGGCTAATGTTCAAGCTCGATCCCCCGCCGCCTTTCGAAAATGTCGCTGACCTCCAAAAGGATCCGCTCGTCATGTGGCAATATCGGCACATTCATTTGATTGCGGCGACCGTTGCTTTCGTTTTACCGACAACAATTGGGTATCTGTGGGGAGGTTGGGTCTCAGCTCTGGGCGCTTTCCTGATCGCTGGAGTCGCTCGAGTTGTGGCCCTCCAACATTGTACTTTCTGTATCAATTCGCTCTGCCATTACCTTGGGACGCGGCCATACTCATCCAAATGCAGCGCCCGAGATTCATGGCTGATGGCCATCGTCACGTTGGGTGAAGGCTATCACAACTATCATCACGAATTTCAGTACGATTACCGGAACGGCGTGAAGCCTTGGCAGATCGATCCGACCAAATGGATCATTTGGACACTGTCGAAGATTGGTTTGGTACGAAAACTTCGCCGTGTGCCTACAGAGAAAATCTTGCTCGCTGAGCTTGCTGAAGCGCGGAGACAGCTTGAAGAAAAGCTCGCGCATCCCGGACTTCCCGCTATTGCGGCGACCTACATCACCGATGCGTACCATCGCCTCGAGGCAGCCGCCCAGGAATGGGCTCGCCATAAAGCCGAACAACTCGAGATCACACGCGAAATGCTTTTGGAGCTTCGCCGAGAAATCCGTTCGGCCCTAGTACTGAGCGCGAAATTCCCGCTACCAGCGTAGCGTTTCGGGCTCCGCGTTTCGCGTTTCGCGTTCCGCGCGGAAAATTCGAACAGGAGGTAGCTGAGTCTTCCGTCTTCCGACTCCCAGCTCCTAGCTCCCGTCTCCTGTATTCTGTCTCCTATCTCCCCGCTTCCAGATTCGAGCTTCGAGATTCGAGCTTCTCACCTCTCACACCTGTTCCCGGCGTCCCGCGCGACCTGTCCGCCGTAGCCTTGGCGGAGATGGATGACGGCATCCCTACCCATGCCAGGCCGCCAGAAATCCTTCCACCAACTGCGGCAACTGATCGCTATAACCGCCTTCGAGAATCGGTGCCACTGGAAGGCCCGCTTCTTTCAGCCTTTGTCCGAACTCCGCGAAATGCTCCAGTTCCAAAGTCATTTCCGTGATCGGATCCTCAACGAAAGCGTCGAACCCCGCAGATACCAAAAGAATGTCCGGGGCAAACTCCAGTAAATGATCCAGCGCTTTATGCACAGCCGCCGCATGGACCTTGGGCGCAGTCCCGGGCGCAATCGGCCAGTTCAATACGTTCTCTCGCGAGCTCAAGCCGGTGCCAGGGTACCCAGGATACTGATGAATCGAAGCAAACCGGATCCGCTGATTTCCGAAGACAATCTCCTCCGTTCCGTTGCCATGATGTGCATCGAAATCCCAGATCGCCACGCGTTCGCACCCGATCCAAAGCGCGTAACGTGCTGCGATTGCGATCGAGTTCAGATAACAGAATCCCATCGCCGTATTCGGCGTAGCGTGGTGTCCTGGCGGGCGCATCAAAGAAAAGGCTCGCTCCCCGCTGAGGGCGAGATCGACGCACCCAATTGCCGCGCCGGCAGCACGTCGCGCGTGCTGGTCAATATTCGGATAAAAAGGGGTATCGGCATCAAAATCAGTCGGGATCCGAAGCCGCTCTAAGTGTACTTCGCTGTGAACCCGCAAAATGTCCTCGTCCTTAGCGGGCTGAGGTTTCAGCCATTTCCAGTCGGGATGCTCATCCATCAGATAAGCACGCGTATTCGCGACCCTGGCCGGCCGTTCCGGATGCCCTTCGATCCCAAACGTGGTCGCCGCCTCATCGAAGAGGACCGTCAACATAACCGAACGATAACCCTGGGCGCCGGGACCGTAAAGCTGTAGCGCCAGGCTCAACGCCGACAGCGCCGTCATCGCCGGAACGCGCGAGAGGTAGGGTTCGCGCTCCTGCGCGACCTGGATCCAACGCTATCCAACCGAAAACCGAAAACGGAAAACTGAAAACCGAAAACGGCTTCCGCAGGAAGCGCTTGACTTTCTTTTCGGGCAAGCCAGGATCGGGCTCCTCTCTCCTGTGTGGGTTCGTTTGATCGTTTTGGGACTTTTGCTGGGCACCGACG
>Ga0070706_100001172_pt1 | contig 28174 bp, 23 predicted proteins | sample KBSK5501metaG_FD_65476 | JGI IMG/M metagenome (GOLD analysis project Ga0070706, IMG submission 65476) | Corn, switchgrass and miscanthus rhizosphere microbial communities from Kellogg Biological Station, Michigan, USA - KBS K5-50-1 metaG | ecosystem: Host-associated > Plants > Roots >... | reverse complement strand
CCCTTGGCAACACTACGGCGGCCGTGAAGACCCTGCTTGCCACGTTGATTCACTTCGACTTCGACAAGTCGATCATCCGCGGCGGCGACGCCGCCATCCTCGACCAGAAGGTCTCGATCCTGCAGGCGAACCCGGGGTTGCGGATCCGCCTCAGCGGGCACTGTGACGAGCGCGGGTCCGACGAGTACAACCTCGCGCTCGGCAACCGCCGGGCGACCGCGGCCAAACAGTACCTGGTGAGCCACGGGATCGACGCCGGTCGCATCGAGACCGCGTCGTACGGCGAGGAGCGGCCCCTTGACCCCGCTCACAATGAAGAGGCTTGGGCCAAGAACCGTCGCGACGAGACCGAGATTCTCGCCGGCGGGGACGCGCTCAAGCAGCCGTAACGGCGGCTCACCGGTGAAACGACCGTTCCCGTTGCTCCTCGGCCTGGGGCTCGCCGCCGGATGCGCGCTGAAAGGCGACGTCCGGAAGGTCGAGCTCCAGGTCGAGGCGCTACAGGCCGACCTCGCGAAGAGTGACGCGGCACGGGCGGCGGAACGGGACACCATCCTGACCGCCGTCCGCCTGCTGCAGCAAGCGTTGGCAGCGCAGCAAGCCTACCTCGTGCAGATGCGCGGCGACCTGCGCACCGAGCTGCTGTCGGTGCAGCAGCAACTGGTCTCGGTGCAGGAGCTGACCGGGCAGAGCCAGCAGCGGCTCACCGAGCTCCGGTCGCGGATTGAATCCCGCGCGCAGCAGCCCGATCCTGGCGTGCCCAGCACCGGCGCGCCGGTTGGTCCGTCCGGCAACCCTGCCGGGCCCGGGCCCGATCAGATGTACGACATCTCACTCCAGCAATACCGGCGCGGCAGTCTCGCGACGGCCCGGCTGGGATTCCGCGAATTCCTGCGTGTGTTCCCGACCCACGAACGGGCGCCCGACGCCCTGTTCTACATCGGCGAAAGCTTCGAGCAGGCAGCACCCGATTCCGCGGCGGCGGTGTACGATCAACTCGTGAAGACCTACCCCAAATCGCCGCGCGCTCCGTCGGCGCTCTACAAGCAGGGCCTCCTCGCCGAACAGCGAGGCGACAAGACGACGGCGCGGACCTTCTATTCCCGGGTAATCGCGACGTATCCGCGCTCGCCCGAGGCCGATCTCGCGCGGCAAAATCAGCAGCGTCTCAAGCCGTAACGCCTCCTGGCCGTACCAGCAATGACGCCACGCGGTGAGATGCCGTTTCTCGACCATCTCGAGGAGCTGCGTTGGCGCATCCTCTGGAGTCTGATCGCGATCGTGGCGGGGACGCTCGTGGGTTGGTGGCTGCTCGATAAGGTCGACATCATCGAGGTCCTCAAACGGCCGATCGCCCCGTACCTCCCCGGCGGCCGGCTCATTTTCACGAGCCCCGCCGAGCCGTTCATGCTGACGCTGAAGGTGGCGTTCGCGCTGGGCTGTCTGTTGGCGTCTCCGGTGGTGATCTACCAGATCTGGGCGTTTCTGGCGCCGGCGCTCTACGATCGGGAGAAACGGCTGATCATCCCCGCGCTGGCCGTGGGTGTCGTGCTCTTCCTCGCCGGCGCGATCGCCTGCTACCAGTGGCTCCTGCCCGCCGCCCTGAAAGTCCTGCTCGGCTTCCAGCGCGCCGATCTCACCGCGATGATCACGATCGACCGCTACTTCGGGATGGCGGTGCCGTTCGTCGTCGGGTGCGGCCTCATCGCGGAGCTGCCGCTCGTCGTGACCGTCCTCGCGTCCCTCGGCATCGTGACGCCGCAGTTTCTGGGACGGCAGCGCCGCTACGCGATCGTGATCGCCGCCTTCCTGGCCGCGCTCCTGACGCCGCCCGACGCCGTGTCGATGATGCTGATGCTGGGACCGCTGTTGCTGCTGTACGAGCTCAGCATCTGGTGCGCGTGGGTCGCGAGCCGGCGGCGTGCCCGGCGCGTCGCGGCCGCCACGATGGTGTTGCTCGTGCTCGGCCTGGGATCGCTGAGAGCGCAGAACCCGCCGCCTGCGCCGCCGCCACCCCCGCAGCAGCGGCCTCCGGCGGCGGCGGCGCAGGGGCGGGACACCGCGGCCGTCGCGAGACCCCCCGGCACAATGGATACCGCGACTGCCCGCAAGATCGGCCTCCCGACCGCCCCGTCCCGCTCCTTCCCCCCTTCCGACGCCGTGATGGACTCGCTGCTCAAACTCCAGGGCTTCCGCATCACGCGCTACATGTCGGACACGTTTGTCGTCGTGGGCGACAGCCAGACGATTTTCTTACGGAAGGAAGCGTTCGTCGACCGCGAGGGCACACAGGTACAGGCTGATTCGATCCGCTATCACGAAGCCAGCTGCCAGCTGAACGCGGAAGGAGACCCGCAGCTGTTCGATCAGGGGACGGTCCTGGTGGGGGAAGGGATGCGCTACGACACGTGCTTGCGCCGCGGCACGGTTCGGGACGCGCTGACCGACTTTCAGCAGGGCGGCGTCACGTGGTACGTACGCGGCCGGGGGTTCGCGACCGATTCGAATTCACGACGGGTCTACGCCAACAAGGCGGTGTTTACCTCCGATCCGCAGCCCGTACCCGACTACCATTTCGCTGCCGGCAAGGTCAAGTGGATCAACAAGCGCACCATGGTGGCACGGCCGGCAGTGCTCTATGTCCGCGACGTCCCCATCATGTGGCTGCCGTTCATCTTCTCGGACATTCGAGGCGGCCGGCGGAGCGGGATTCTGTTTCCGCATTTCGGGATCAACGATCTCGTCCGTCCCACGCGCCGCTACGCGCGGCATATCTCCGATTTTGGCTACTACTTCGCCCTCAACGACTATGTCGACGTGCTGGTCTCGGGAGACTGGTTCGCCGGCCGGAATGTGTCGTTGCACGGCCAGGCGCAGTACCAGTGGCTCGATCGCTTCATGAGCGGACAGCTCACATTCACGCGCACGTCGGAGCTCGATAATCCCGGCGTCAGCACGCGCATCGGGTGGAATCACACGCAGCGCTTCAACGCGCAGACCTCGTTCAACGCGCACGTCGACTATTCCACCAACGGGTCGATCATTCAGCGCAATTCGCTTAACCCCTGGGAAGTCACCGCGCGGATCGGGTCGAGCCTGAACTTCGACAAGCGCTTCTCTTGGGGCGCGCTGAATATCGGCGGGACGAGGTACCAGGACCTGTCATCGGACAATATCACGCAGACGTTTCCCACGATCAGCCTGACGCCGTCCTCCGTGAACATCACGTCGTGGATGACGTGGTCACCCGGCTTCACCTTCAGCAATGACCAGCAATTCCACCAGTCAAGCGGCGTCTTGCTTGTCCCCGGTGGTGCGACGCCCGACACGCTGAAGTTGTTCAACGACACCCGTCGCACGACGATGACCATCAACACGCCGCTGCGCCTCGGGCGGTGGAATTGGGTCAACAACCTGTCCATCACGGACTCCCGGATCCACGGCCGCCAGGAGTTCGCGCTGCCGGCGGACAGCACGGGAGGAGTCAGCCGGGTGCTGTTCGGGGAAACGTACGAGTCCCGCGTCGAGTGGAGCACGGGCATCAACCTGCCGTCGTTTTTCGCGAGCAGCTGGAAACTGCAACCCGGCATTGCGATCGTGAACGCGACCGGCGCGGGCCCGTTCATGATCCGCAACCAGTTCACGGGAGGCGAGTTCCTGCGCCAGGGGAAGCGCCTGCAGTTCAGCGCCAGCATGTCGCCCACCTTCTTCGGGTTTTTCCCCGGCATCGGCCCGCTGTCGCGCATCCGCCATTCGATCTCACCGCAAATCAGCTGGCAGTACGCGCCCGGCGTGAAGGTAGACTCGATTTACGCACACGCGATCGATCCGAGCGGGCGGACGTTCAACGCCCGCACCGACCCACAACAGACGATCAGTCTGGGGCTGTCACAGAACTTCGAGGCCAAGCTGAAGCCTGCCGCCGGCGACACCGCCAGCCAGGCTGAGCCGCGCAAGATCCGGCTCCTGAGTATCAGCACCAGCGGGATCGGCTACAACTTCGAGCAGGCGAAGCAGCCGCACCGCACCGGCTGGCAGAATCAAACCCTCTCGAACACGTTCCTCTCCGACTTGCTGCCAAGCTTCCAGCTCTCGATCACGCACGACCTGTGGAAGGGGCAGGTCGGAACCGACTCAGCGAAGTTCAAGCCGTTCCTCCAGAGCGTGTCGGCATCGTTTACGGTGACGCCGGCGACGCTCCAAGGTCTTGGCCGGATGTTTGGACTCCGGCCGCGGCCGGCACAACCGCCCCCCACGCCCGATAGCACGGCACAGGGCCCTGGCTCGACGTCCGACGACTTTCACCGTTTTCAGGGCAGTACGCGCCAACCGTACCGGGCCCGGGGGCCGGGAGCTGGAATGATCGGGAGCGGCAAGGGCTTTACCCTCGGGATTTCGGTGTCGTTGTCGCGCAGCCGCAACGACACGACGCCGCAGCTGCGGAACGTCCCGGGACGGGAGACGTCAGCGATGAACTTGTCGTTCAGTCCGACGCGCAACTGGACCGCGAACTGGAGCACGCAGTACGACCTGGTCACGCGCCAGTTCTCCTACCATTCTTTGTCGCTCCAGCGGGATCTGCGGCGGTGGCGGGCGAGCTTCAGCTTCAACAAGACTGCAGCGGGCAACTTCGCCTTTAGCTTCAACATCACGTTGACCGATCAGCCGGACATCAAGTTCGACTACGACCAGAACACCTACGTTCGTTAGACTGCGCTGTCCTCTGGTGGTGACATCGGTGCGGCAGGCCTCTTCGTAACTAGCTGCAGAACAGCGACTTCCCTTCGGGCATGAGCCGTGCTTACACCACAGGCGATCCCCCGTCCTGAGGCTCTTATGCGTGTGCTTCTGTTCTTGGTGCTACTGCTCGCGCTGGCATGCGAGCCTTCCGTCATCGGTCCGGGCGGCGGCAATGGCCCGTCCACGCCGGCCAACCTGTCCTACGAGCTCGAGCCGAGCGGCGATCCCAATCGTCCGCTGGGCATTCTGCTCTTCTGGGATGATGTGACCGACGCGAATCTCGCCAGCTATCGCGTGTACTCGCGGGCGTCGACCAGCGGGTCCTACGGTCTGCGCGGCGAGACGACCTCCAACACCTTCCACGACAACGGCGTCCCCCATCTGCAGTACCTCGTGACTGCGGTGGACGACAACGGCGTGGAGAGTGGGTCCAGCAACGCGATTACGGTGGACGAGCGGTTACAGCTCGTATCCCCCACGTGGTTGTCTTCGATTTCCTTGAACGGCGCCATTCATCTCGAATGGGATGACACATCGTACCTCGCGGCGCCGAGCCGTTTCAAATGGTATCGCATCTACAGCACGGACTACGATCTCGACGCCGGGTTGTGCGGTACCGACTGGCTGCTCGAGGGCACCACGGTGGCGCCGGAGTTTCTCGCCAGCGCCATGACGAACGGCGTGCCCCGCTGCTTCGGCGTTTCGGCAATCAGCCGCGAAGGCTACGAGAGTCTCTGGTCGCCGCTGCGCCAGGACACACCTCGTCCTGATGCGCGCAACACCCTCGTGTTCGCTTACGAGCAGAACCAGCCCCAGTCCGGCTTCCGGTTCTGGCAGGACGTGAACGCCGACGGCAGCGCCCAATCTTCGGAGCTGGGCCTGATCCAGAACGGCAATCTCACGAGCATCGATTTTTGGGTGCATCGCGACCCCACGGATTCGACACTGTGGCTGGTGCCCGAGTTTTCCGGCACGCAAATCCGGCTGTACAGCACCTCGCCGGTGGCAGACCTGACGTCGATCGACTTCGCGCCGGCGACCGGGTACACGCGGAACATGATTCAGGCGGTTCCGGGCTATGCGTATGTCTTCCAAATCGTGGAGGGCACGACGCTGCGCTACGGCGCGTTGCGCGTGACGCACGTCGGCCGGGACTACTTGATTTTTGACTGGAGTTTCCAAACTGATCAGGGCAACCCTGAGCTGCAGATTCGCGCCGGGCAGTCGGTCGCCATGCCGACTGGCACCGGAGTTCCAGGCTCGAAATAGGGAGTCCGAGTCAGGTCTAGGCGCCGGAGTGGTCAAACCACTCCGGCGCCTTAGCTTTGGTCCCCATGGCGAAGTCCCCGGTCACACTGGATGGTCATTCCCTTTCCATAGAAGACGTCGTCGCGGTGGCGCGGCGTCATGCTGCCGTCGCGATCGATCCCGCGGCGCTCACCGCGGTGAAGCAGTCGCGCCAGGCGGTCGAAGCCGCCATCGCGCGCGGCCAGACGATCTATGGCGTGAACACGGGGTTCGGAAAACTCGCGCACGTCCGGATCCCCCCGGACCAGGCCCGGCAGTTGCAGCTCAACCTCATCCGCAGTCACGCTTCCGGCGTCGGCGACCCGCTCCCCGTGGATGCCGTCCGAGCGATGATGTTGCTGCGCGCCAATGTCCTGGTGCGCGGGACGAGCGGGGTGCGGCCGGTCGTTCCCGAGCTGCTGGTCGACATGCTGAATCGAAAACTGCACCCTTCCGTGCCGTCGCAAGGCAGCGTCGGTGCGTCGGGCGACCTGGCACCGCTCTCTCATCTCGCATTGGCCATGATCGGGGAGGGAGATGTCAAAGTCCCGAACCCCATCACGCTCGAGGCCAAAGAAGGACTGGCCTTCGTGAACGGCACGCAGGCGCAGACGGGCCTGGCGGCGCTGCTCGTGAGCGACTCCTGGACGCTGTGGCGCAGCGCGCATGCCGCGGCGGCAATGAGCCTCGAGGCAGTGCGGGGCTCGCCGGATCCATTCGACGCGCGCATCCATGACGCGCGCCCCCACCCCTGGCAGCAGCACTCGGCGGCGCTGCTCCGCGACCTGTTGGCGGACAGCGAAATCCGCGAGTCACACCGCGACAACGATCCACGGGTTCAGGACGCCTATTCCCTGCGTTGTACGCCGCAGGTGCTCGGGGCGGTCGGCGAAGGGCTCGCGTTCGCGGAACGGCTGGTGAGCGCGGAGTTGAACGCCGCTACGGACAATCCGCTCGTCTTCGGCAATGACGTGGTGTCCGGGGGCAATTTCCACGGCCAGCCGATCGCGCTGGCGCTGGACGTGATCGCGATCGCGCTGACGACGCTCGCGGGTCTCGCCGAACGGCGCATCGAGCGCGTGGTCAACCCTGACCTCTCCTCGGGGCTGCCGGCCTTCCTGGCGCACGATCCCGGCCTCGAATCGGGGTTCATGACCGCGCAGATCGCGGCCGCGGCACTCGTGGCGGACAGTCGTGTGCTGGCCACGCCCGCGAGCGTCCAGTCGGTGCCAACGGAGGGAAACCAGGAGGATATCGTCCCGATGGGGATGAGCGCCGCGTGGAAAGCGGGGCGCATTCTCGCCAATGCCGAGCGGATCGTCGCGATCGAGCTGCTCGCCGGCGCGCAGGGACTCGAGTACCTCAAGCCGCTCAGGCCCGCCAGAGCGGTGGGGCGGCTGCACGCCGTGGTGCGCGAGTATTCCGCGGCGCTCACCGGCGATCGACCCATGACGGCAGACATCGAGAAGGTCGCGAGCGCTATTCGTGCGGGGAAATTCGCCTCGTGACGGGTCCCCGGACGGTGCGGGCTCCTCGCGGCGCTACGAAGAGCTGCAAGGGTTGGGTCCAGGAAGCCGCGCTCCGCATGCTGATGAACAACCTCGACCCGGAAGTGGCAGAGCGCCCGCAAGATCTCGTCGTGTATGGCGGCACGGGCAAAGCGGCGCGGAACTGGGCGTCGTTCGACGCGATCTGTACCGCGCTACGCGTGCTGGCGGACGACGAGACGCTGCTCGTACAGTCCGGGAAACCGGTCGGCGTGTTCACGACGCATCCGGACGCCCCGCGCGTACTCATCGCCAATGCGAACCTCGTTCCGCGGTACGCCACGTGGGAGGTGTTCCGCGATCTCGAGCGGCGCGGCCTGATCATGTATGGGCAGATGACCGCGGGATCGTGGATCTACATCGGTACGCAGGGAATTCTCCAGGGCACCTACGAGACGTTCGGTGCCGTCGCGGCACGCCACTTCGGGGGATCCCTCAAGGGTCGCATCGTCCTGACGGGCGGGCTCGGCGGCATGGGCGGCGCGCAGCCGCTGGCCGCGACGATGAATGACGGAATCTGCCTGGCGATCGACGTCGATCCCGGACGCGTGCAACGCCGTCTGGAGACGCGCTATCTCGACCGCTCCACGTCGTCGGTCGACGAGGCTCTCGCGTGGTGCGAAGAGGCGAGACGACACGGTACCGCGCTGTCCGTTGGGCTGGTAGGCAATTGCGCTGATGTCCTGCCGGAGCTGGTGACCCGCGGCTTTGCTCCCGACGTCGTCACCGACCAGACGTCCGCGCACGATCCCCTGAATGGCTACGTGCCGAGCGGCGTGACGCTCGCCGCGGCGGCTGAGCTGCGTCGTACGTCGCCCGACGACTACGTCAAGCGCGCACGCGCGAGCATTGCGTCCCACGTCCGCGCGATGCTGGCATTCCAAAAGCGCGGCGCGATCACGTTCGATTACGGCAACAATCTCCGCACCGAGGCACGGGACGCGGGCGTTGCCGATGCCTTCGCCATTCCCGGATTCGTTCCCGAGTACATCCGGCCGCTGTTCTGCGAGGGGAAGGGTCCGTTTCGCTGGGTCGCGCTCTCGGGCGACGCAAAGGATCTGCATCGTACCGATCGGCTGGTGCTGGAGCTGTTTCCCGAGAGTACGCATCTCAAGCGTTGGATCACGCTGGCGCAGCAGCGCGTCGCCTTTCAGGGATTGCCGGCGCGGATCTGCTGGCTGGGGCAGGGGGAGCGCGCGCGATTCGGCGTCGCGCTCAACGAGCTCGTGCGGCGCGGCGAGCTGTCGGCGCCGATCGTGATCGGCCGCGACCATCTCGACACGGGGTCGGTCGCCTCCCCATTCCGGGAAACCGAGGGGATGCGCGACGGATCCGACGCGATCGCCGACTGGGCGATTCTGAACGCGCTGCTGAACACCGCCTCCGGCGCATCGTGGGTTTCCTTTCATCACGGCGGCGGGGTCGGGATCGGCAATTCGCTCCACGCGGGGCAAGTCATCGTCGCCGACGGGACGCCCGCGGCCGCCAAACGGCTCGAGCGAGTGCTGACCAACGATCCCGGGATCGGGGTCGCCCGTCACGCGGATGCCGGCTATCCCGCGGCGATCGAAACGGCGCGCCGGCACAACATCCGCCTGCCGCTGACCGGGAACCCCGACTGAAGACACTGCTCGTCGGCGCGCGGCAGATCGTGACGTGTCGCGGGCCGGCGCGCGCCCGCCGCGGACGCGAGATGGCGGAGGTCGAGGTGCTGCGCGACGCCGCGATCCTCATCGACGCCGACCGCATAGGCTGGGTTGGTACCCGGAAGGAAGCACCGAAGAGCGATCGCGTTGTGGAAGTCCCCGGAGTCATCTTCCCCGGATTCATCGATTGCCACACGCATGGCGTGTTCGGCGCGCCGCGGCTCGACGATCACGAGCGCAGGGCGCTCGGCATCGACTACAAGGCGATCGCGGCGGCGGGCGGCGGCATTCTGCAATCAGTGCGCGATGTGCGCGGCCGGACCGAAGCCGACCTCGAGGCCCTGACGCGGACCCGACTCTCCGCATTGATCGCTCGGGGATCGACGACTATCGAGGTAAAGTCTGGGTACGGCCTGGAGCTCGAGGCGGAGCTCAAGCAGCTGCGCGTGATCAAGCGTCTCGCCGCCGAGCTCCCTGCGACGCTCGTCCCGACCTTCCTCGGCGCCCACGAGGTGCCACCCGAGTATCGCGGCAAGCGCGCTGAGTATGTGCAGCTCGTCTGCGCCGAGATGATTCCGGTTGTGGCGCGCGAGAAGCTGGCGCGCAGCTGTGACGTGTTTTGCGAGCCGGGTGTGTTCAGCGTACAAGAGAGCCGTCAGATCCTGACCGCCGCGCGCGCGCATGGACTGGACGTCAAGCTGCACGCCGACGAGCTCGAAGGATCGGGCGGCGCCGAGCTGGCGGCGGCGCTCGGCGCGTTGTCGGCCGATCACCTCGCGTCGATCTCTGAGCCGGGGATCCGGGCGCTCGCCGCAAGCCAAACCGTTGCGGTCTTGCTCCCCGCCACCATGATCTTTCTGGGCAAGCGCTCGCAGGCCCCGGCGCGAACGCTGATCGATACGGGGGCCGCCGTCGCCCTGGCCACCGATTTCAATCCGGGGACGTCCCCCACCATGAGCCTGCCCCTGGTCATGGCGCTCGGCGTGTCCCAACTCGGGCTGCGTCACGCGGAAGTTGTGACGGCGGTGACGATCAATGCCGCCGCTGCTCTCGGACTCGCCCAGGACCGCGGTCAGCTTGCGGCGGGATGCGTCGCCGACCTTGCAGTGGCGGCGGTGGATGACTGGCGGGAGGTCGCGTATTGGATGGGGAGGGACGTCGTAAGCGCCGTCTGGACAGCAGGTTCGGCTTGTCCCGCCTAGGCGGTCCCGATATCTTAGTCGGTCCATATGTCAAAGCTTGAGCAGCTCAAGGAAAAGGCAAAAGGTCTCGAGGCCAAGGATCCGAAGAAGGCCGTTGAGATCTGGCTTGAGGTGCTCAACAATCAGGATGAGGGCAATCCCGACCTTTCCATCTACAACCGCATCGGCGACCTCTACATCAAGCTGAAGGACCCTGGCCTGGCGGCGGATAACTATGACCAGGCGGTCGACAAGTACGCCGAGCTTGGGTTTCACAACAACGCGATCGCGATGTGCAACAAGGTGCTGCGCAACGCGCCGGCGCGGCAGACGACCTACCTGAAGTTGGCGAAGCTGTACGCCGCCAAGGGGTTCATGTCGGAGGCGAAGCAGAACTTCGTCGAGTACGCCGAGCGGATGCAGAAGGTCGGCAAGATCGACCACGCGTTCGCGGCGCTGAAGGAATTCACTGACATCTCGCCCGAGAGCGCCAATCTGCGTGAGATGCTCTCCGAGCATCTGAAGATGTACGGCGCCGACCCCGGCAAGCGCGGGTCTTCGGCGAAGGTGACGCCACCCGCAGCAAGGACCGCGCCGCCGGCCGGCGGGCATGACGACGTTTCGAAATCCGGCAAGCGGAAGACGTCGAGCCTGGTGTTCCTCGACCTCGACGCGCCCAGTGCGCCGAAGGGCGCGAAGACTGCGGTGCCACCTCCCGCTTCTGCACCCCCTCCCGCTCCCGCTCCGCCTCCTCCTGTTGCCGAACGACTGATCGAGGAGGTTGTGCCCGAGCCGGATGAGTCGCTGGAGATCGAGACGACGAGTCTGGTCGATGAAGCGCCGGGTGGCGGCAGCGGCGACAGCATGCTCGAGGGGCTCGAGACCACCGTTGCGGACTTCGGTCAGGTGCGCCAGGAGAGTCCGAAGGCGCCGTCGATCCGTGAGGAGTTGAATCCGGCGGACCTCGACCTGGAGCCCGTGGCGGAGCTCGAGCCCACGGTTCCCGACGCGAGTCCGGACGAAGGCATCGAGCTGGAGGGCGCGGATCTCGTTCTCGAAGGCAACGTCGTCGAGACACCGCCGCCCCCCCCGCCGGCGAAAAAGGGAGCGCCCCCCATGAAGCCGTTGGGCCGTCCGGCCGGCGGCAAACCAGCCGCGCCGGAACCGCCGCGCGTGAAGCCGGTGGTGCCCAAGCGTCCCTCGGCGCCGTCGACGGGGAAGCCGGCACCGACTCAGGGCGGACCAGGCACGCGCAAGACGGTGGTCGAGGTCCCGCCGCTCGAGCTGGAACCGGACTTTGAGACGGCCACGACCGACGCCGGGCACGACGTCGATGACGAGCCGTTGGCGATCGACGAGTCACCGCGGCATCCGAGCTTCATCCAGACCGAAGATGAGACGTCGATCTCGACCGGTGGACGGAAGTCCGGGTTCATCGATCTCGGGATCGATGAGATCAGCAGCGGGGGCGATCAGGCGGGCTCGCTCGTGTTCTCGAATATCGAAGAGACGCCCGCGGCGCCCGAGATCGACGAGCTCGAGAGCCGAGTCGCGGATAACCCCGACGATCCCGAGGCGCATCAGGCGCTGGGCGAGGCGCTGATCGAGCAGGGCGACCGCGAGCGGGGAATCGAAGAGCTCGACCTGGCGACCGCCGGCTACGAGAACGCCGGCAATCTGTCGCATGCGCGCGACCTGGTGGACGAGGTGCTGCGCCTCGACCCGAACAGCGTGCGCCACCGCCAGAAGGCGGTGGAGTTCGCGTTCAAGGCCGGCGACAAGGCGAAGCTGATCGACGCGTATCTGGAGCTGGCCGACGCGTTGCTCCGCTCGGACCTGCCTGACAAGGCGCGCGCCGTCTACGCACGGGTGGCCGAACACGATGCCAAGAACGAGCGCGCCAAAGCCGCGCTCTCGATGCTCGCGCCGGCGGTGGCCACACCGGCACCCGCGGGGAAGCCCGAAGGCAAGGTCAAGGCAAAAGACGCCAAGATGAAAGTCCGCGACGAAGCGGGTGCGGACGGCGACTTCATCGATCTCGGCTCGATGCTCAGCGATGACGACGATGACGACACGCCGCAGAAGGACACGCGGCTGCGCGTGCAGGATGAGGAGCCGACCGGGGACGAAGAGCAGGACTTCCAGGACATGCTCGCCCGGTTCAAGCAGGGCATTGACGAAAACATCGACGAAGCCGATTTCCAGTCGCACTACGATCTCGGCGTTGCGTTCAAGGAGATGGGCCTCCTGGACGAGGCGATCGCCGAGCTGCAGAAGGCGTTGCGCGCTCCCGAGGGGAAGCTGCGCACCTCGGAGATGCTGGGGATCTGCTTCTTCGAAAAGGGCGCGTTCGGCGTCGCCGAATCGATTCTGCGCCGCGGCCTCGACATCCCCGCCTCCGGCGATCAGGAGCGATTGGGTGTACTCTATTGGCTCGGTCGCGCGCTCGAGCAGCAAGGCAAGAAGGCGGAGGCACGCGAGCTCTACGGCCGCGTCTTTGCGGTCGACATTCGGTTCCTCGATGCCGAGCAGCGCGTGAAAGCGCTCGCCAAGGCGAAATAGCGTGAGCCAACAAGTCGCCCGTGTCAGCCTCCTCGACGTGCAGCGGCCGGTGGCCGGCGAGCTGGAGCACGTTGTGGCGGAGCTACGGCGCGTGATCGCCGCCGATTTCCCCATCGTGAGCGAGGTCAACGACCACCTGCTGCAGATGAAGGGGAAGCTGTTCCGCCCGACGCTGTTGTTGCTCAGCCATCAAGCGGCAGGATCCAAGGACCCGCGCGCCGTGACGCTCGCCGCCGTCGTCGAGCTGATTCATCTCGCCACGCTCGTGCACGACGACTCGGTCGATCATTCGGTGCTGCGGCGCGGTCTGCCCACGATCAACGCGCTGTTTTCGCATCAGATCGCCGTGATCATGGGCGACTACCTCTACTCGCGGGCGATCATCGAGCTGGTCCGTCTGGACGATCACGACGCGCTGCGGGTTCTGGCGCGCGTGACCAACGAGATGACCGTGGGCGAAATGCGCCAGCTCGAGGCCCACGACAAGCTCGCCTACGGCGAAGGGGCGTACGATCAGCTGATTCGCGCCAAGACGGCGTCACTCCTGTCGGGCGCATGCGAAGTCGGCGCGCTGACGGCCTCGGCGAATTATCGCCAGGCGCTGGCGCGATTTGGGATGCTCCTCGGCATGGCCTTCCAGATCACCGACGATTTGCTCGACTACACCGAGCCCGAGGCCGTGACCGGCAAGCCGTCCGGGCTCGATTTGCGGGAGCACAAGGTGACGCTGCCGTTGATCGCGGCGCTGGCGCGCCTGTCGGCGGACGGGCGACGGATCGTTGCCGATCTGATGGAAGCCGCCGAGCCGAGTGACGATTTGGTCGCCGAAGTGATCCGGTTAGTAGAGGGCGCGGGTGGGTTGGAGACGGCGCGCCAGCGCGCGCTGGATCTCGCGCAGCAGGCCGAGGCGGAGCTCGATGTCCTTCCTCCCTCGCCGGCGCGCGACGCGCTGCAGGGGAGCATCGCCTACGCCGTGGAGCGGCGCAGCTAATGCCGCCCGGACCGCGCCGGCCGCTCTTCTACCTGAGTGTGCTCGCCGTCGGCTTCGTGGTCGGCGGCCTGTTGCAGGCGTTCCTGCGGCGGTTTCTCCCCGCAGGCCCGGCGAAAGAGCTGTTCACCTGGTCGGTGACGCCGACGATCGGTCCGATTCACTTGGATTTGCTGGTGATGTCGATTACGCTAGGACCTATCGGGCTCGATGTGTCGCTGCTCGCCGTCGTAGGCGTCGTGGTCGCGTATCTCGTAGCTCGCTCGCTCTTCTAGAAAGGCGAACATGCCGAATCTCGGCTTCAGCGAAATTGCGATCCTGCTGCTGATCCTGGTGCTGTTCTTCGGCGCCAAGCGCATCCCCGAAATCGGGGCGTCAATCGGAAAGGGCATCAAGGAATTCAAGCGCGGACTCAAGGATGTCGAGAAGACCGAGCCGCCGGAAACGTCGGACTCCGCCTTGCCGCCCTCCGCGACCGGCAGCGCCCCGAAGCGGTTGAATCAGTAGAGGCGATCGATGGGGAATCTGAGCGGCAGCGAAATCCTGATCCTGATGCTGATCGTGCTGCTGGTCTTCGGCGCCAATCGGCTACCCGAAGCGGGCAAGGCCGTCGGCAAAGGACTGCGGGAGTTCAAGCGCGCGCTCTCGGACGCCGAAAACAGCATCCAGCAACTGCCCCCCTCCAAGGAGGAGGAGCGGCCGCGGGATGCCAAACCGAAGCGCCTGGTCGAGTAGCGTTACTGCAGGAGGGTCGAGGCGTCCGCCGAGGCCTGAGACTTGAAGAGATCTTTGCGCCGGTCGACGACCTTCGCTTTGGCGCGCACCCCTTCCATGTACTGTTGAATCCGCGCCTGCTGCACCGCCTGGCGCAGCTGCGTGCGTTGCGTCTCGCGCTGCGCGAGCCAGGCGGTCGAGTCGGCGAGCTTGCGCGAGAGCGACTCGATGATGAAGTAGCCCTTCTCACCCTGGATGACGCCGCTCCGCTCTCCGACCTTCAGACCAAACGCGGCGCCGACGACCTCGGGCTCGACCGACAGGTAGCTCGGCGGCCGGAGACGCGTGAAGGGACCGAAGCGCTCGACCTGAAGGCCGCGCGCTGCCGCGGCGCCCGCCAAATCCGGCACCCCGCGGAGCAGGACGGCGAGCGAGTCGGCTCGCGCCCGCGCGCGCGTTTTCTGCTTGTCGAGCCGGACGGCCGCGCTCACCTGTCCCTTGATCTTGGCGATCGGTGGCACACCGGCCGCGGTGACCGAGTCGAGCCGGAACACGTAGTAGCCTGACGGCGCCTCGATCACGGGACTGGTCTCACCGACGGGCGATTCGAAGGCCCACACACTGACGTCGGGAACGGGCATGTCCGGACCCAGGGCGAAACGCTGACCCTCGACGACCTGGTACTCCGGGGACAGCGGGAGGCCCATGCGGCGCGCCGTGGTGTCGAGCACGGCCGGATCACTCCGCTCGGCCGTGAGCCGCTCGAGCGTGTCGGCGCGCGCTTCCACGCGATCGAGATGATCGCCTTGCACCGCCACGGGGATCAGGATGTGACGGACCTTGACCGAGTCGCCCTTCGCCTGGTCGATGCGGATCAGGTGGTAGCCGAACTGCGTCGGGATCGGGGCGGACAGCTGGCCGGGTTTGAGCGCCCGCACGGCCCGCATGAACGGCTCCACGAAACCCGTCTCGCTCCGTCTGATCCAGCCGAGATCGCCGCCCCGCTGCCCGCTGCCCGAATCGCTCGACTCGCGGCGGGCGACGTCTTCGAACTTGGCGCCACCAACCAGCTCGCTGCGCACATGCGCAACCCGTGTCCGCGCCGCTGCGGTGTCGGCAGCGTCCGGTACGCGCGGGATGACGACGAACCGCACATACGCGACGCCCGGCCGTTTGAAGTCGTCGGGATGCTTCTTGACGTACGCCGACAACTCAGCGTCACTGATCGTGGTGGTGTCGGGAATCGAGAGCGGCGACACCGCGAGCGACGCGATCTTCACCGAGTCATGCTGGTCCCGGTAGATGCGCCACAGCTTGGAGTCGGTGATGTAGACGTCACTCGTCAGATACTGCGCGAGCTTGATACGCGGAATCTGCTCGCGGTAGATGCCTTCGATCTGCGCCAGCAGGTTGCGATCGGACGTCGTCGCGAGGAACTGCTGCCATTTGCGGATATCGAACTGGCTGTCGGTCTGGAACTGGGGATCGCGCATCACTTCGGGCGGCGGCGAGTTGTGCGCCATGTCGATGATTTCTTCCGCACTCACGCGAATGCCAAGCCGGTTGTACTCCTGCTGGAGCAGCGCGTCCTGAGTCATTTGATTAATCACCTGATTCTGGATCTGCTGGTCTTCCTCCTTTGTCAGCGGCGCCGTGCCGTTCTGCTGCCGATACTGCTCGGAGGCGAGCTGCACCCGCTGCTGATACTCCGTGACCTGGAATTCTCGGCCGTTCACGCGGAGCACCACGTTGCCGCTGGGGCCGAGGATGCTCATGACTTGACCGATGGCGAGCCACGCCACGAAGGCGATGGCGAGGATGTAAAAGATCCACTTGGCATTGGCTCGCATCGAACGCAGCATGGCGACGTCGAACTCCGCTTTGGGGGAGGGGTGAAGGGGGATAAGTCTAAAAATGACAACGCACAAACTCAAGCGCACAGGGGCTCGGGTCATTTGACAGCGGCGCCGGCCAAACACTATCTTCGTCCAATTCCCACATAGACTTAGGCGTGGCCTACACCAGCGAGATCGACAAGCTCGAAGCGCGGTTTCGGGACAACCCCAAGGGCAGAAACTTTGCCCCCTTGGCGGACGCCTATCGTAAAGCAGGGCTTATAGATAACGCCATCGATCTCTGCCAGAACGGTCTCAAACTTCACCCCGATTACGTCAGCGCCTACATCGTCTACGCCCGCTGCCTCGTCGACAAGAAAGACGACGCTGCGGCTCTGGGCGTCTTCACGCAGGTCCTCGGATTGGACGGCGAGAACATCATCGCGCTCCGTGGCCTCGCCGAACTGGCGGAGCGGAACGGGAAATACGAAGAAGAAGTCCAGTGGCTGACGCGTCTGCTGAATGCCGACCCCATGAACGGCGATGCGGCCGAAGCGCTGGCGCGTGCCAAAGGCAAGGCCGCCGCGGCTCCCGAAGCCGCAACGATGCCCATGGCGAAACCCGATTTCGCGGTTGAGCACGAAGAGCCTGCTGCAACATCGCTCTCGACCGCGGCGGCGCCGAGCTCGGACGTCGAGAACTTCGAGAATCCGATCAGCTTCAACCCCAACGCGCACGCCGCGGCAAAAGCGGACGGGTTGGAGGTGCAGGAAGATGTAGAGCTGAATTCGCAGCAGATCGAGCAAGTGGAGATCGAGGGGTTGGCCCGCACCCAGTACGAGGGAAGCGGGATGTTCAAGCTCGATGCAGCGGAACGCGATGCGGACCAGAGTGCGCCCGATCTTGATGAAGCGCTCCCGCAGGTCGATCTGCCGCTCATCATGCCGGATGACGAGTTCCGCCCGCCCGCACCGGCGCCGCCGCCGCCGCCCGAACCGCCACCGACGCCCCGTCCCGAGCCGCCGCGACCCGCGCCGCGACCGTCCGCCCGCGTCCCCGCGGCCGTCGCGCTATCCGACGACGACGGCGCCGCGGACACCGCGGCATTGTCGCAGGCCGAGCCGGTGCTCACCGAGACGATGGCGGAGCTGTATCTCAAGCAGGGGCACCAGCAGGACGCGTTACGCGTCTACCAGGCGCTGCTCGCCCAACGACCCGGCGACACGAAACTGCAGAGCAAAGTCGAGCAGCTGTCCTCGGGTGGAAAAAAGCGATCGGGCGTTTCGGCGCAGGCCTTCCTGAAGGGGATCTGGTCCGGGCGGGGTTCCGCGCCGCCCCCGCCGCCCCCGCTGCTCCCGGAGCCCGAGGAGCAAAGCACGCTCGCGTCCGCGTTCGATGTTGCGGGCGGGAGCCCGCCCCCGGGGGAACCGTCGCGGCCGGCGCAAGATCACATCTCGCTCGACTCCGTCTTTGGCGACGAGGCCGTGCGCCGTCCGAGCGCGCACCAAGACGATGCGGCGCCCGTCCCCACCCCCAGCCCCGCGGACGGATCCAAGACCGGTGGCTTCTCGTTCGACGAGTTCTTCGCCGGCGGCAAAGCTGGTGGAGATGCTGCAGCAGCACCCGGTGCGGAGGCGTCGTCGCCGAAGACACCGGGCGGCAGCCGCGCGTCCGGGCGGACGCAGCGGCCGCCGGAGGACGAGGCGGAGGCCGATCAGTTCCAGCAGTGGTTGAAGAAGCTCAAGTCCTAGTGTCCCACCGCATCGCCGTGCTGAACGGCCCCAATCTGAATTTGTTGGGCGAGCGCGAGCCTGAGATTTACGGCCACACCAGTCTCGCGGAGATCGAGCGAGCAACCAAGGAACGCGCGCGCGCGTTGGGTGTCGACTGCACCTGGATCCAGACGAACCATGAAGGCGAGCTGGTCGAAGCGATCCAGGGGTTGAAGGGAAAGGCGGATGGGGCGGTCATCAATGCGGCAGCGTTCACACACACCAGTCTGGCGGTGCGCGATGCATTGCTCGCCGTCCGCGTGCCGTTCGTCGAAGTGCATCTCTCCAACATTTTCGCCCGCGAACCGGAGCGGCGGCGGTCGTTGCTCGCGGATCTGGCGGTCGGGGTGGTGACGGGGTTTGGCGCCGACAGTTATCGGTTGGGGTTCGAAGCACTTGCCCGGTATCTCGAGTCGCCTCCCCGCTCCCGATAGGCGCCCCGAGCGACATGCGGCGCTTGCCGCAATGCTCGACGCGGAAGGCCTGGACGCGCTGCTCGTCACGTCGCGTCCCAACATCCGGTACCTGACGGGGTTCAGCGGGTCGGCGGGTGTGGTGGTCGCAACACCGGGAACGCTGTTGCTCGTGACCGATTTTCGCTACGACGAACAGGCTCGGCAGGAAAGCGCGGCCGTCGCGCGTGTCGAAATCGAAGGGACGAGTGTGTGGGACCGGCTGTTCAAAGAACTCGGGGCTGGGGTTTCAGGCCTCGGGCCTGGCGGTTCGATCGGCTTCGAAGCGCATACGACAAGCGTGAAGGATGCGGAGCGGTTTTCGACGGGACCCGGCACGGCGTGGCGCTGGAAGGCTGCCGGTGAGCTGATCGAGCGGCTGCGGGTGCGAAAAGACGCGGGGGAGGTAGCGGCCATTCGGACCGCGGCGGCCCTTGCCACGACGGCGCTGCGCGACACGCTCGCCGAGGTGCGCGCGGGACAGACCGAGCTCGAGATTGCGGGCGTGCTCGAGGGCGCGCTGCGGCGTCACGGCAGCGAAGCGCATCCGTTCCCGACGATCGTTGCGAGCGGACCGCGGAGCGCGCTCCCGCACGCGCATTCGAGCGCGCGGACGGTAGCGGCTGGGGAGTGGCTACTGCTAGACTTTGGCGCCGTCGTCGACGGGTATTGCGCCGACGTGACGCGCACCGTGGTGGTGGGGGCGCGCGCCGATGAATCGCAGCGCGTGCTGTACGGTCTGGTGCAGGAAGCGCAACGGCGCGCTCGCGAGGGTGTGCGCGCCGGCATGACCGGCCGCGACGCCGATGCGTTGGCGCGCGATCTGATCGAGGCGCGCGGATTCGGCGCGGCGTTCGGGCACTCGACGGGACACGGCGTCGGCCTCGAGGTGCACGAGGCGCCGCGGCTCGCGCGCACCGCTGCCGAGCCGCTGCCCGAAGGCGCGGTCGTCACGATCGAGCCCGGCGTGTACGTCACGGGCCGGGGCGGCGTGCGAATCGAAGACGATGTCTACCTGGCGGCCGACGGTCCCGTGCTGTTGACCGATGGCTGCACGGATCTCGTGGAACTGGTGTAGGGCCTCTTGGGGGGTATCTTCACGGTATGAAGCTCGACATCATCGCCCAGATCGTGCAGATCTTGAAGGACGCGCCCGAGGTGGGGGCGATCGAGATCCGCCGCGGTCTGTTCGGGGCGTGGTCGTCCGTGCGGGTTTCGAAGGCCGGGCACGTCGGGAATGCCACCGGACATGTGGTCGTCACCCAGCCCAGCGCCATCCCCCAGTCCCCCGTCCCGGCATCCCGGGGACCGGGGACTGGGGAATCGCCGGCCCCCGCCAGCCCCCAGTTCCTCGAGATCAAGTCGCCCATGGTGGGGACGTTCTATCAGTCGCCCGAGCCTGCGGCCCAGCCGTACGTGAAGGTCGGCTCCCGGGTGAACGTGGGGCAGGTCGTCTGCATCATCGAAGCGATGAAGATCATGAACGAGATCGAGTCCGAGGTCGCGGGGGTGGTGCGGGAAGTCACGGCGCAAAACGCGCAGCCGGTGGAGTTCGGCCAGGTCCTTTTCCGGGTGGATCCGCATGGGTGAGGCGACACAGAGCAATCTGCCGGCATTCAACTTCAAGCAAGCCATCACGAACATGGTGCAGCGCAACGGCTCCGACCTGCTGCTCAAGGTCGGCCGGCCGGCGACCATTCGCGTGAACGGCGACCTCGTGGCGCTCGAGACGGCCCCGTTGAAGCCTGAAGAGCTCAAGTCGCTGGCCGAGCAGATCATGACGCCCCGCCAGGTCAAGGAGTTCGCCGAGCACAAGGAGGCGGACTTCGCGATCGGCGTGCCCGGCGTGGGCCGGTTCCGCACCAACGTCTACCAGCAGCGCGGCACCGTCGCCTTCGCGTTCCGGGCGATTCCCTACGAGGTCAAGCAGATCCGCGAGCTGAATCTCCCCTCCGTGCTCGAGGAGATCGCGTTGAAGCCCCGCGGGCTCGTGCTGGTGACGGGTGTGACCGGCTCCGGGAAATCGACGGCGCTCGCCGCGATGATCAATCACGTGAACACCAACCGGCGCGTGAACATCATCACGATCGAGGACCCGATCGAGTTCCTGCACCGCGACCAGCACGCCAACATCTCGCAGCGCGAAGTGGGCAATGACACGCTGACGTTCAACTCCGCGCTGCGTCACGTGCTGCGCCAGGATCCCGACCTGATCCTCATCGGCGAGATCCGCGACATGGAGACGCTCGACACCGCGCTCAAGGCGGCCGACACGGGCCACATGGTGTTCTCGACGCTCCACACGACCGACGCGACGCAGACCGTCAGCCGCGTGATCTCATTCTTCCCGCCGCACCAGCACGACGAAATCCGCCACTTATTGTCGACCGCACTCCAAGCCATCGTCTCGCTGCGCCTCGTGCCCCGTAAGGACGGCCGGGGGCGCGTCCCCGCGGCGGAAGTGCTGATCAATACGGCGGCCGTCGCCGATAACATCCGCGATCTCTCGAAGCAGCTGAACATCCCCGATCTCATCGCTGAAGGCTCCGTGCAGTACGGCATGCAAAGCTTCGACCAGTCGCTGTTCCACTGGTACAGCCAAGGCGTCATCAGCTATGAGAGCGCGATCTTCTACGCGTCGAACCCGAGCGAGTTTGCGCTGAAGGTGTCGGGCGTCGATTCGTCGGGGAATCGCCTGGGTGGGGGCGGCGGCGCCGGGGCGATCGAGCTGACGCCCTGATGTTCAAGAAAGTGCTGATCGCGAACCGCGGGGAAATTGCCCTGCGGGTGATCCGCGCGTGCAAGGAGCTGGGCGTCGAGACGGTGGCGGTCTATTCGGAGGCGGACCGGGAGTCGCTGCACGTCCGCTTCGCCGACGACGACGTCTGCATCGGCCGCGCGCCCAGTCGCGACAGCTACCTCAATATCCCCCGGCTCATCGCGGCCGCCGAAATCACCGGCGCCGACGCCATCCATCCCGGCTACGGATTCCTCGCCGAAAACGCCGAGTTCGCCGAAAAAGTCAGCGCGTCGAACATCACGTTCATCGGCCCCTCGCCCGATCAGATCCGCCAAATGGGGGACAAGGCATCAGCCCGCAAGCTGGCCAAGGCCCAGGGCGTGCCGACGGTGCCGGGGTCGCCGGGGCCGGTCGAGTCGCTCGAAGAGGGGCAGGGGGTCGCGGAGAAGATCGGCTTTCCGGTCATCATCAAGGCGGCGGCCGGGGGCGGCGGCAAGGGCATGCGAGTCGCGAACGACGCGGAGCAGTTCGCGCAGTCGTTCACGCTCGCGAAGCAGGAGGCGCTTGCCGCGTTCAACTCCGACGAGGTCTACATCGAGAAGTACCTGGCGCGCCCGCGGCACATCGAGATCCAGATCATGGGCGACCGGCACGGCAAGGTGATGCACCTGTGCGAGCGGGATTGCTCGGTGCAGCGGCGCCATCAAAAGCTGGTCGAGGAAGCGCCATCGCCCGTCGTGGATCAGACGCTCCGCCAGGACATCGGTGACGCGGCGGTGAAGCTCGCCGAGTCGATCGGGTACGTGGGGGCGGGAACGATCGAGTTTCTGCTCGACACGGACGGCTCCTTCTACTTTATGGAGATGAACACGCGCATCCAAGTGGAGCACCCCGTCACCGAGATGTGCACCAACTTCGATTTGGTGAAGGAGCAGATCGCGGTGGCGGCTGGGGCGCCGCTGTCACTGGTCATGAACGGCCACCGCCTGCGCGGGCACGCGATCGAGTGCCGGGTGAACGCCGAGGATCCGGCCAGGAATTTCCAGCCCTCGCCGGGACTGATCACCGCCTACCATCCCCCGGGCGGGCCGGGTGTGCGCGTGGACACCCACATCTACGCCGGGTATACCGTCCCGCCGTATTACGACTCGCTGCTCGCCAAGGTCATTGTGCACGGCAACACGCGTACCGAAGCGCTCGCCCGCATGCGCCAGGCGCTCGACTCGTTTATCATTGAAGGCGTGACTACCACGATTCCGTTTCTGGGGCGGGTCATGCGCCACCCGGACTTCATCGCCGGCAAGATCGACACGAAATTCCTCGAGCGCGAGCCGCACCTCCTCAAAGACCCGACATGAAGATCGACGTCTACCACACGCCACTCGGCCTTGCAGCGGGGGATCTCACCGGCCGAGCGGTTGTCGTTATTGATGTGCTGCGCGCCACCAGCACGATTGTCACGGCGCTGGCCGCCGGCGCCAAGGCCATCGTACCAGCCGCCAGCTCCGAAGAGGTCGTCCGCCTCACGTCGAATCTCGAGAAAAACGGGATCGTGCTCGCCGGCGAGCGCCGGATGCTCAAGATCGAAGGGTTCAACCTTGGCAATTCGCCACGCGAAATGACCCGGGAGGCGGTGGGCGGCAAGACGCTGTTCCTCGCCACGACGAACGGCACGCCCGCGCTGCTGGCGGCGCAGGGCGGCGATCCGGTGCTGGTTGCGGCCGCGCTGAACTTCAGCGCCGTGGCCGAGCGCGCCCGCCATCTGTTTACCGAGCGGGGTGATCTCGTCATCATTTGCGCCGGGCGGGAAAAGCAGTTCGCGCTCGAGGATGCCTACACGGCGGGACGGCTGATCAAGGCGGTCAAGAAGGGCGTCCCGCCGAAGAAGCTGATGCTCAACGATGCCGCGCAGGTCTCGCTCGATCTGGCGGCGCAGCAAGGCGGCTGGCAGGATGCCCTCGGCGCGAGCGACGCCGCGCGGCAGCTCGGCGAGGCGGGACTCGGGGAGGACGTGAAATTCTGCGCCAATCCCGATCGTGTCGCGATCGTTCCCGTCTACGCGGATCGACGCATCGCGGCATGAATCTCAAGGCTCGCCAAGAGCTCATCGGCATCGCGGCCCTGCTGGTCGGGTTTTTCGTCGGGCTGACCTTGGTGCCCCCACCGATGGCGTTGACGGGTAGCTGGGGACGGGCGATCGGCGGCACGCTGTGGCAGCTGTTCGGCGTGGGCGCGATCGTCGTGCCGATCCTCGGCGTGGGGTGGGCGCTCGCGGCATTCGACCGGCTGGGCGCCCTGTCCTGGGGACGCGCGGCCGTGCTGGGCGCCGGCCTCGTGCTCCTCATCCCCTACGGCATCGCGATCGCGATCCGTCCCACCTTCCCACCCGACTACGCGAACTGGACGCGCACCGAGCGACTGGTAGGGCTGTTTCCGGGGTTTTTGGCGAACGGCTTGGAAGGCGCGATCGGCACGGCGGGGGCGGTCCTGATCGGCGTGTTTGCGCTGTCGGCCCTCGGGATCTTCACGGTGGGGTGGCATCCGCTCACGCTGCTGAGACAGCGGGAGCAGGCAGCCGTGCCTCGGGGCCCCCGGGCCACCGGCCCGGGGTCAGCCGTTCGAGATGAGTCGGTTAGCACGGCTGACCCCGGGGCGACGCCCCGGGGTTTCAAGGAATCCCGCATTCCGAAGCCGCCCAAGCCGAAGCCGGCCCCGCCCCCGAAGCCCGCGCCGCCTCCCCCTCCCGGCTCCCTCATCCCTCCCATCGAGCTGCTGACAGAGGGGCCGGGAGCGGTTGAGGATGTTGACGCCGCGCAGATCGAGGATATGGGCCGCCGCCTGGTCGCGACGCTGGAAACGTTCCGCGTCGGGGCGCTGATCACGCACAGGACCGTCGGCCCGGTCGTGACCCGGTTCGAGCTCGAGCCGGGCCGCGGTGTGAAAGTGGGGCGCGTCTCGGCGCTCGCGGACGACCTCGCGCTCGCGATGCGGGCGCAGTCGCTCCGGATTGTCGCGCCGATTCCCGGCAAGGCGGCGATCGGGATCGAGGTCCCCAATCCGACGCCGCGGCTGGTGCACGTGCGCGATCTGATCGACAGCGCCGAGTTCCGCCGGGCGGCCCGCGTCCTGCCGGTCGTGCTGGGCCGCAATATTGAAGGTGAAGAAGTCGTCGATGACCTGACGAAGATGCCGCACCTGTTGATCGCCGGCGCGACGGGCTCGGGAAAATCGGTGTGCATCAACGCGATCATCACGAGCCTCATCTACGCGCATGGACCGGACAAGCTCAAGCTGTTGATGATCGACCCGAAGATGGTCGAGTTGTCGATGTACAGTGCGCTGCCACACCTGGGTCTGCAGGTGGTGACGAGTCATCACAAGGCCGCCAACGTCTTGAAGTGGGCCGTGTGGGAAATGGAGCGCCGCTACCGGCTGCTGCACGCCAATCACGCGCGCAATATCACCGATTTCAACAAGAAGGTCGACAGCAAAACGCCGCTCAAGGGGCCGCGCGAAACACTGGCGACCCAGGCGGGGATTCAAAAGGAGCTGCCATTCGACGGAGTGTACGCGGGCGGCATCCTGCCTTACATCGTGCTCGTCGTCGACGAGCTCGCGGACCTGATGCTCACCGTGCAGGGCGAGATCGAAACGCCGCTGGCGGTGCTCGCGCAGAAAGCCCGCGCGATCGGCATTCATCTGATTCTTGCCACACAGCGCCCGTCGGTGAATGTCATCACCGGTCTGATCAAGGCAAACTTTCCGTGCCGCATTGCCTTCCGCGTCTCCGCCAAGGTCGACAGTCGCACCATTCTCGATCAGAACGGCGCGGAGACGCTGCTGGGCAACGGCGACATGCTGTTCCTCCCGCCCGGGAAGAGCGAGTCGATGCGCGTACAGGGCGCGTTCATTTCGACCGACGAGACCGAGAAGCTGATGGAGTGGTACAAGAAGCACGCGGCGGCGGTGGTCACCGCGCCCGGAACGTCGATCGACGAGCAGGTCGCGGCGATCGAAAAGGCAGAGAAAGAGGGAGAAAACGGAGCAGGGAGCGGGGAGCAGGGAGCGGGAGAGCGCGACTCGCTGTTCCGGCAGGCGGCCGAAGTGTGCATTCAGAATCAGCTCGGCTCCACATCGCTGCTGCAGCGGCGCATGAGCATCGGCTACGGTCGCGCGGCCAGGATCATCGATCAACTCGAGCTGGCGGGCGTGCTGGGGCCGGCGAACGGCTCCAAGCCGCGGGACGTCCTGGTGGGATTGGAGGAGCTGGACGACCTGGTCGGGCCGGAGGGCGCGAATTCGAGCGGGTAGTGCGGGAATTTGGTTATTCGCCCGGCAGCGCTTCCATTACTTTCGCCCCATGTCGAGCGGGGTGCACAGCGATCCATCGAACTGGACAGACCCGAGGCATCAACGCGGACTTGCCGGCGAAGAACAGGCGATCCGTTTCTTGCAGAGCCGGGGCTGGGATGTGGTGGCGCACCGGTTTCGCGTCGGGCGGATCGAGTTGGATGTCGTCGCGCGCCGTGGCCACCTGGTCGCCTTCTTCGAAGTCAAAGCGCGCCGCGGCTCGGCGTTCGGCAGCCCGTTCGAAGCGATCACCGGTGCCAAACGCCGCGAGATCGTGAAAGCCGCCAGGGTTTGGATGGACCGGTTCGGCCAACGCGGCGACGTGTACCGCTTCGATTGTATCGCTATTGTTGACAATAAGTTGGAGCATTTGGAGGACGCTTTCCGTCCCGGATGGCGGTGACAGTGGTTTCGGTATATATTCGGGCCTCACAAGAGGAGGCTCGCCACCATGTCGAGGTCAATCATGGCTGAACAGCAGCAAAGCAAGCTCACCGACGATCGCCGCAAAGCGCTCAACCTCGCCATCACCCAGATCGAGAAAACGTGCGGGAAGGGGTCCATCATGCGGATGGGCGCCGACTCGCCGCAGGTGCGCGTGGCGGGGATCTCGACCGGCGCGATCAACCTCGATGCGGCAATCGGGATCGGCGGGATCCCGCGCGGCCGGGTAACGGAGATCTTCGGCCCGGAGTCGAGCGGCAAGACGACGCTGGCGCTGCATGTCGTGGCGCACGCCCAACGGGAGGGTGGTGCCGCCGCCTACATCGACGCCGAGCATGCGCTCGACGTCGAGTACGCAAAGAAGCTGGGTGTGGACATCGAGAATCTGCTCGTCTCCCAGCCTGACACGGGCGAGCAGGGCCTCGAGATCTGTGAGATCCTCGTACGCTCGGGCGCCGTCGACGTCGTGGTCGTCGATTCGGTCGCCGCGCTCGTGCCCAAAGCCGAAATCGAAGGCGAGATGGGCGACTCACTCCCCGGGTTGCAGGCGCGACTCATGAGTCAGGCGCTGCGCAAGCTCGCCGGCGCGATCAACCGCTCGCGCACCGCGGTCGTCTTCATCAATCAGCTGCGTGAGAAGATCGGGGTCATGTTCGGCAACCCCGAGACGACCAGCGGCGGCCGGGCGCTGAAGTTCTACGCGTCGGTGCGGCTCGACATGCGGCGCATCGCACCGGTGAAGGATCGCGAAGTCGTGATCGGCAACCATGTGCGCGTGAAAGTGGTGAAGAACAAGGTGGCGCCGCCGTTCCGCCAGGCAGAGTTCGACATCATGTTCGACGAAGGAATCAGCCACGAGTCGTTGCTCGTGGATATCGCGGCCGAGGCGGGAATCATCGAGAAGTCAGGCGCCTGGTACTCGTACGGCAAAGAGCGAATCGGACAGGGGCGTGAAAACGCCAAGTTGTACCTGAAGGACCACCCGGATATGTCGGCCGAAGTCGAGACACGCGTGAAGCAGCACCTCGGCGTCGGTCCGGTCGCTGATGCGGGTGGCGCAGTCGCCGACGAGGAGAGCGCCCCGAGCGAAGAGTGATTCTCACCGGACTTGCCCCCGATCCACGCCGGCCGGACTATAGGCTGGTCGAGGTGGATCGGGGGCGATTTGCGTCGCTCCCGGCCGCTGCCCTTGCCGGTCTCGATCTCGTCGTCGGCGGCGAGATCGGCGCGCTGGTGTTCGAGCGACTCCACGAGCTTGCCGATATCGAGGCTGCGCATCGTGCGGCGTTGCGGGCTATCGCCCGTCGCGCGCACGCCCGCATCGACTTGCGGCGACGGTTGCTCCAGAAGCAGCACCCGGCGGGCGCGGTGGATAGCGCCCTCGATCGATTGAGCGCAGCCGGGCTGCTGAACGACGCCCAGTTTGCGGCCGACTACGCGGCAGCCAAAGCCAGGCGCGGCCGAGGTCCCGCTCGCCTCGTGCGCGATCTTCAGGTGCAGGGGGTCGAGCGGCGCGTTGCCGAGGATGCCGTGCGGACGTCGCTTGCCGCCGAGGGCGTCGATCCGGCCGAGGCGGTTCGCGCGCTGGCGGAGAAGCGCGCGAAGCAGCTCGCGGGATTGCCACCGGTGGTAAGGAAGCGACGCCTCATAGCCTTCCTGGTCCGGCGGGGCTTCAGCGGTGGCGAAATCCGGGAGGTGGTGGAATCCCTTAACTCCTAGTTGCACTATATTTTACAGTCATGAAGGCCGCCGAAATCCGCCGCAAGTTTATCGACTATTTCAAGGCTCGTCGCCATAACGAGGTGCCAAGCTCCTCCCTCGTTCCTGCCGACGACCCTACGCTCCTGTTCACCAATTCCGGGATGGTGCAGTTCAAGCGCGTGTTCCAGGGTTTGGAACGCCGCGACTACTCTCGC
>Ga0070706_100001171_pt1 | contig 28193 bp, 26 predicted proteins | sample KBSK5501metaG_FD_65476 | JGI IMG/M metagenome (GOLD analysis project Ga0070706, IMG submission 65476) | Corn, switchgrass and miscanthus rhizosphere microbial communities from Kellogg Biological Station, Michigan, USA - KBS K5-50-1 metaG | ecosystem: Host-associated > Plants > Roots >... | reverse complement strand
TCTCTTCCCATGACCCGTCCATTTCGCAAACAGGAGGTCTTCTCGCTGGATGACTCCCGCGCGATGCTGCGCACGGGAAATCGGCGCAAACGGAAGGATTGCAGAGCATGCAGCCGTTTTTCACGCACAACCTGGCGCTGCTGGGTGTTCTGCTGGTCAGCCTGCTCATCTGGAGAGTGGTGGAAACGAGTCTGGATATCAAGTCGCGCAAACGCCTGCACGCCGGCGCCCAGCGCCAGGATAAAGGATCGCTCACGATTCTCTTTGTTCTGATCACGCTTGGCGTCCTACTCGGCTCGCTGCTGGCGTTTACGGTTCCTGCCGCCGCCATCACGATCGCTCGCGCATTCTACTTCTGGCTGGGCATCCTGCTGATCTACGTGGGGATCGCCTTCCGTCTCTACGCGATCCACACGCTCGGCTCCTACTTCACCACGGCGGTGGCCGTCGCGCCCGAACAGACCGTGGTCGAAACGGGTCCCTACCGACTCATTCGTCATCCCGCCTATACCGGCTTTCTCATCACACTGCTCGCGTATGGGCTTTGCCTGACGAACTGGTTGAGCGTGCTGGTCATGGTGGGATGTGCGCTGATTGGCTTCAGTTACCAGATCCATGTAGAAGAGCGCGTCCTGCGGGAGCAGCTGGGCCAGCGGTACCAGGAGTATATGCGGCGCACGAAACGACTTATCCCGTTAGTGTTATGACGGGGCGCAAGGCTCGATGGCGCTCAGGCTGTCTGTATCAGACGGTCTCGCTCTGAAGCGCCGGCGCCAGTTCTCCCGCTGGCTCCTCACTCACCCCATGCTGTCTGGCGCCGCCGAACCACCGCGCCAGCAGGAGAATGCTCGCCGCGTAGCAGACCGCCGCGACCAGAAACACCGAGCCGTACCCCGCCAGCGAGATCAGCGTCCCGCCGATCAACGCGCCCAGCGCCCATGCGCCCTGCCACGCGCCGTTGTAGACGCTGCTAGCCAGGCCACGCTTGCCCTCTGGCACGGCCTCCATGTAAAACGCCTGGAGTCCCGGCGCGCCAAGGTTCATCAGCGAGGCGCGCAGCAGGAACGCCACCGCCGCGACGCCGAGCAACGGCGTGACGCCCAGCGCGATGAGGAAAGGCAGCGAGAGCGCCTGCGCCACAATCGCCAGACGCAGCTTGCCGAAGCGCGCGGCCAGCGGAGCCGAGAGCAGCGCCGCCCCTGCCAGCAGAACCGTCTGCACGGAACTGAGCACGCCGAACTGCGCGGTGGTCGCGCCCAGTTCGTTGACGAAATAGATGCTCAGGAACGGGAAGAACAGCCCGGCGCCGAGGCCAATGAAGAGCTGGCTCGCCGAGAAGCGCCCGATCGGTCCGCGCGCTATTTGCTTGCCTTCATTGGTCAGGAACCGCGCGCGCGCGCTCCAGCCCACCTCAGTAGGCAGCGCCGCATTCGGCTCGCGCGGAGGTTGGGGCGCGGAGGCCGCGCGTGTGCGCTCGTCGCGCATCAGGATGATGGGGATGAGCGACGGGATGGCCAGCGCGCCGACGATGAGCAGCGCCGCCTGATATGAGCGCGCCGTCGGATCGGCGACCAGCAGCGGACTTAACGCGGTGAAGAGCGCCGAGTTCTGCACGGCGGGCAGCCGCAGCCACCCCGGCAGGAAGCCGCCCAGGAGCGTGCCCAGCACCCCGGCGAGGAAGTTGAGCGCGTTGTTGACGCCAAAGAGCGTCGTGCGCTCGGCAGGCGTGCTCGCCCCGGCCAGCAGCGGCGCGTTGACGACGATGGTCATCGCGACCGAGACGCCGACGAGGAATGTGGTTACGTAGAGGATGGGGCGCTGCGGGACGAGCAGTTGCGTCAGGATCGCGGCGCCGCCCAGGGCGTTGGAGAAGAGCAGCGTCGATCTCCAGCCGACGCGATCCAGCAGCGCGCCCGACGGGATCAGCCCAAGCGCGCCACCCAGCGTGCCGATGACAGCCAACGCGCCGATCAACTGCGCGTCGTAGCCGAGCGCGGTCAGGAACAAGGTGTAGAGAATTGCCAGCGCGCCGACGCTCGTCGCCTGCATCACGTTCGAGAGCAGGTAGAGCTTCGCGTCACGGCTCAGCGCGCGCAGGCTGGAGAAGAAATCGAAGCGCATACTCCCCCCACACCTTATTCTACCAGCGCGCTATCCTTACGTCCGCGCTATCCTTACGTCCGCGCTATCCTTACGTCGCTTGTCGCGCCGGACGCATTCTGGCATACTGAAACGCACATGACGACACACCAGTTCAGGCGCGTCATTTCGCGCGAAGGATCAGTCGCTTGCGTACGATGAGCACGCGCCCCAACCTGCAGACGCGCATGCAGACCAGCCTCTCGCGCGCCAGCAAGGCCGACGCGAACGATAACCGCTATCCACGGCGCGGATTCTCGCGCGTCCTGCGGACGCTGCTCCTCTTCAGTTGGAGCGTCATCCTCTGGTTCGTCGGGCGCGAGGGCTACGTGCTGCTCTCCATCGCCGACGAACAACCGGAGCGATTAACCGATCCCGCGTACCTCTTGCCGCGTTTGCTCGTGCGGGTTCCGCAGGGCGGCGCGCTGATTCCTACACTGATCTACGGCGCGGCGCTCCTAGCGTTTCTTGCCCTGCTGAGCGCATGTGTCTGGGCGACAGTCGACGTCGAGCAGGAGCGGCGCGTGCTGCATGCGCGCGAGATCACCGAGACGCTCTATCGCAGTCTGCCCAGCGCGATTCAGGAGCAACTGGCGGGGAAGGCCGACCCGCTAGCGGAGCCACAGTCTGCGCCGCGCTTCGGCCCGCCCTTCGACGAGGCGCTCCTGCCAACGCCGGAGACCTTCATCGGGCGCGAGGCCGATCTCGACTGGCTCCTGCGGCGGCTGCGCGATCGCTCAGTCGGCGTGACGGCGCTCGGCGGCATGGGCGGAATAGGCAAGTCCACGCTGGCCGCGGTCGCGCTGCATCAACTGCGCGCCGAAGGCCGTTTTCAAGATGGCGTCGCCGTCGTGCTCTGCCAGGAGATGATCGACGCGAGCGACGTGCTGCGCCGTGCGCTGGCGCGCTTCGATCCGGCGCGCCGGCAGCCGGAGGGCAAAGATCCCGTCGCGCTGGCCGAGGCGGCGCGGATGCTGGTTGGTGGCAAAGACGTTCTCATCGCGCTGGACAACGTCGAGCCGGACCTCGACATCCGCGCGGTCATCCAGCCGTTGCGCGAGGCCGGCGCGCATCTACTCATCACAGCGCGTCAGACACTGCCACACTCGGTCGTTTCGGTCGAGGCCAGTCGCATGCTGGATCTGCTCGACGAGGAGGATACGCTGACGCTCTTCGCCCGCTCGATGGGCCTCGCCTCGGCGAGCGAGCTGACTCCAGAGCAGCGCGCCGCCGCCGAGCGCATCATCGCCGCGCTGGGCCGCCACACTCTGGCTGTCAAGCTAGCCGGGGCCTACGCCGCCGACATGCGCCGCGATCTGGCTGCACTGGCGGGAGAGATGGAGAATCCGCAGCGAGCGATTGACCTGCCCTCCGGCGAGACGCCCCATGCTCTTGCGCTGGTCTTCGCCGAGAGCGCGAACGCGCTGCCAGAGGCGACGCTGCGCCTCTTCGCAGGGCTGGCGGCATTCGGCGCGCCGGAGTTTGGCCGCAAGGCGGCCCTGGCGCTGGGCGCGGGACTGGGACTGCCCGCGCCGGAGGCGAGCGTGTATCTGCTCGTCCTGCGCGCGCTGCTGCGCGCCTCCACCGACGACGAACTGCCAGACGAGAGCGACCGCGAGCGCCTACGCATACACCCGTTGCTGCGCGCCTTTGCCGCGAGCAAGTTGATAGGCTGGCCAGAAGACGAGCGGCGGAACGCGTATCGCGCCATCGCCCAGTATTATGCCGAGTATCTGCGCGGAGTCCCCAACGCCGCGCTCGCCGTGGACGAGGAGAATGCGATCGCCGCGCTGGAGTGGGCGCGCTCGGCGGGGGAGCCTGATCTCGTCGCCGCGCTCTGCGTTGGCATGAGCGTCTTCTGGCGCATGCGCTGGCATACGACGGCGAGTTTGCGCTATCTGCCGTGGGGTGTCGAGGCGGCAGAGGCGATCGCGGCGCGAACAGGGCAGCGCGAGGATCGCGTGCGCGCCGCCAATCTGACCCTGCTCTACGGGCAGGCGCTACGGCGCGTCGGGCGGGTGGACGAGGCTGAGCGGACGTTTCAAGAGAATCTGACGCTGCGCCGCGAGCTAGGGGACCAGGATGGCGAGGCGTGGGCGCTGATGCAGCTTGGCTACATCTCGCTGCGCCGTGGCGACCTTGAAGGGGCCGAGCCGCGCTTCGTCGCCGCGCTCGATCTCTGCCGGGCGGTGGGCGACCGCATGGGCGAGGGTGAGGCGCAGGGCTATCTGGGCCAGATCGCGCTCCGGCGAAACGCGCTGGACGCCGCCGAGACGAACTTCCAGGCGGCGCTGGCGATCTTCCGCGAGACCGGCGACCGGCAGAACGCCGGCTGGGCGCTCACGCGGCTGGGACGTGTCGCGCGCTTCCGCGAGGAGTACGCCGCCGCAGAGCAACGCTACCAGGAGGCGCTGGATATGCAGCGTGCGATCCGCGACCACCAGGGCGAGGGTGTGACCCTGACAGCGCTGGGCGACCTGCTGGAGGCGCAGGACCGCGCTGACAAGGCCGAGACCTACTACCGGCAGGGCCTTGCCATGCTGCGCGAGGCGCAGGACGCCTTCCATACCGCCGGGGCGGCGCGCGACCTTGGCGCGTTCCTCGTCGAGCGGCGTAACCAGCGCGAGGAGGGCTGCGCGCTGCTAGGCGAATCAGCGCGGCTCTTCGCCTCGATGGGGCTGGCCGAGGACGAGCGCGCGACCCGTGAGTTGGCGCGCACGCTCGGCTGCGAAGGATAACTCCCACAGCATCGCGGCGACAGTTCCATGCGCTTCAGCATCCATTGTCCTAAACGCCGCTCCTCGCGTGTCATACGGGATAGAGAGCATGCTCATGCGAGCGTGACGCCACCGCCTGTCTGGCGAGCGAGGGAGGACACGATGTGGTCCGGCGCAATCATCTCCCAGCGAACATCGTCACGCATGTATACGCATCTCTGGCGACATCGAGGCGCCTCGCCAGCCCGAAGGATCAACATCCTCGCGCCCTGGCTGGCCACGCTCGAGATGGACAACGATCAGGGCGCGGCGTCCGGCGACCATTCAGCCAACCAGGCACGTACCGCCGAGGAGCAGATTGAGTTCGAGCGTCTCTTTACCCAGCAGGCGGCGGCGCTGCTCGACTACCTCTATGGCCTAACACGCAACCGCGAGGCCGCGACCGACCTCATGCAGGAGACCTTTCTGCGCGCATAGGCGTCCGCTACACCGCTCGTCGAGGTTCAGCAACCCAGGGCCTGGCTGTATCGCATCGCTACGAATCTCGCGCTCAACCAGAGCCGCCGGCAGCGGCGCTTCGTCTGGCTGCCGCTGGAGACGGTCGAGCCGCTGGGCGCGGCGGCGAGCGTCGTCGAGCGCGACGCCATCTGGGCGACGCTAGCAGCGCTTCCTCCCCGGCAGCAGGCGGCGCTCCTGCTCCAGACCAGCGCTGGGTTCGCGCCACGCGAGATCGCGGTATTGCTGGCGCTCAGCGAGACGAACGTACGCAAGATCCTCTTTCGCGCCAAGGAGCGTTTTCGCGCGCTCTACCAGGCGATAGACGCCGACGATGTGAAACGAGGTCGCGCATGACGCCTGTCGCTTCTTCAGACGCGCATCAAGGCTGGCTGCGCCGCGTCTCGGACTTCCACAGCGGCGGAATAGCAGATGACGAGCGCGCGCGTGTCGAGGCGCATCTGGCGACCTGCGCTACCTGCCAGGAGGCCCTTGGCGCTTATCGGCGCTTCTACGTGCTGGCGCGCTCGCCGCTCGCGCTAGGCGCTCCGTCTGTCGATCTCGCTGGCCGCCGTTCTCTTTCTAAGCGCAGACTCCTGCTGCGCTGGCCCACGCGATCCGCCGCCACGCCAGACAGCGACGCTGATGAGCGTATGATGAGGCGGAATCGCACACGCGCGGGGCTTGCGGCGGGGCTGGTGGCGGCGCTGCTGATCGCGAGCTTCGTGGCGCTGCTCGCCCCGCATCTCGGCGGTCCGGGCGTCACGACCGCTCCCACCCCAACCCGCACGTCGCCGCCCAATCCAACGAGCACAGTAGCGCCTGAGCCGACGGTCACAGAGACGGCCACACCCTTCCCCTTCATCTGCGCCAACGCGCCGGGATCGCAGAGTATGTACGCCATTGTCGATCATGATCGCCAGATCTACCGCGTGACCGGTTGCGCGAATCCCGTACGCCTCACCAATTACGATGAAAAATCGTATGCGCGCCCGCTGGCGTTCTCGCCGACCAATCGCTGGCTGATGGTGAACGTAGATCAGAACATCAGCGAGACGAGCTATCCAGAGTGTCAGGTACTCATTAATCCCGTGAATGGCGCCGCGGTCGCGACACCGTTCTGCAGCGACGGTGGGAATGACACGTGGACGGAGTGGCCGGCGTTCATCGCCTGGCTGGACGACAACACGTTTCTGGAGTCGGTCACGCACAAAGACAATACGGTGAGCGTTGTGCGGGTCAATGCGACCACCTTCGCGCGCAGCCCCGTCGCCACCATGACATATGTCGCCAACTTCGGGTCCGTGGCGTCTCCGGTGGGCATCAAACTGGCAGGGGGCGCGCTCTACTACGGCGGCTACGCGAGCCAGAGCGAGGGGGGAGGCTGGCTGCATCGCGTCTCGCTGGCGACTGGCGCGGACACGCGCATCGTCCGCCTGGGCGCGGCATCTAACGGTGGCTGTCAGGTAGGGACGAATCCCTGTACCTGGACGGGGCCATGGGATGTCTCGCCAGACGGCGGCCACATACTCTACTACAATCCCGGTCCGACGGTCGCGCCCAGCGACACCTGCCAGGATGAGCCTGAGACGCCGCTGTATTACGCGCGCAGCGACGGCTCCAGTCCCGTGCGACTCTTCGCCGACCAGCCGCTGGGTCGAGCGTTTCCGGCCCCGCAGTTCTCGCCCGACGGGAAGCGTGTGGCGTGGATGGTCAACGTCGGACCGATCTGCACAGCCGCCGGGCATGGCGTTATCCAGTCCGTGTCTGGCGGGGTAGTCACGGCGCTGCCCGCTAGCTATGGCGTCGCGTCCTGGCGCAATGATGGCGCGGCGGCGGTCGTGATGACGCCAACAGGCGGAGCCGCCCTCTACACCCTGGCGACCGGCGCGCTGACGCCGCTGCCGACGCAGGATGGCATGGCCAATAGTTACGTCTGGGGCGCGTAAACGTGTGGCGCGGCGCGCTGCCGTTGCGGTGGGCGCTGACTATGTGATACAAGGTGCGCGGATGAGCGAGAACTGCCCCGCTCGTTCGCAGCGACCGCAGATAGTGTCCGCGCAGCCGTCAGGGAGGAAGATCATGAGCGAAGCCCCCGTCCAGCTACTCGTCGCCGCGTTCACCGAAGAAGACGCCGCCGACAAAGTCTTCGACCAGCTCAAAGAGGCCAAAAAAGAGAAGCTGATTCACATTCAGGATGTCGCGGTCATCAAGCGCGACGCGGACAGCCAGATTCACATCAACGAGCCAAAGGACTGGAAGGCGGGAAAGGGAGCAGGAGTCGGCGCGCTTATCGGCGCGGCGCTGGGCATCATCACCGGGCCTGGCGTCGTCCTCACCACAGCGGCGGGCGCGGCGATTGGCGGGCTGGCGGCGCAACTGCGTGACGCTGGCTTCCCTGACGATCAGCTGAAGCAGGTGGGTGAGGCGCTCAAGCCGGGCACGTCGGCGATTGTCGCCATCATCGAGCACACCTGGGTCGCCGACTTGGAGCAGGAGATGCAGGCGCAGGGCGCGCAGGTGATGCGGCAGGCGATCTCTGAGGACATCACAAAGCAGCTCGAGGCGGGGCGCGACGTGAGCTATTCGGCGATCGCAGTCGAGGGAGCCGCGACCGTGCAGCGTGTCTCCGCTGGCAAGGACGACGCGCAGATCGACAGCGCGACCATCACGCAGGACAGTCTCACGGCGACCTCGGCCACCGTCACTGCCGCGGGCATCACGGGAACGACTGTGGTCGCCACCGATCAGGGCGCCGTCGTCGCAGACTTCACCGCTACGCCGGAAACACCCGCCATCGAGGGTTCCACGACTGACACCTCAGCCGCCCCTGAAGCGCCTGACGCTCCAGCCCCAGAGGCGTCAGCGACGCCCGCAGCTGCGACCGAGACTCCGGCGATGAGCGAGAGCGCGCCGGAAGCGCCCGCCGCCGAGGAGAAGCCTGCCACTCCGCCGGACACGACTACCGAGAATGCCTAGTTGACTATAGATTGGCTTGTCTGAACAGAAGATGGCGGCGCCTGCGGGTGTCGCCATCTCGCATATCGCGCCTTGTTCACGCAGGTGATCAACATGAACGACGCGTCGATGATTGCGGCATGGACGGCCTGGACTGATGCTAAGTCGGAGAAGGCCGCTCGTGTTGTCGCGGCGCGCCTGCTTGAGGCGCTCAACCATCCTGTAGGAGACGAGAAATTCGAGCGGTACCACAAGACTGGCGGATGGAGCTTCACCTTTTAAATGCGCATGAACGAAGGGACACGCAACGACTGTGTGGTAGCGGCGCTCGCCCTCGGCATGCGTGGGGGGTCTTTCATGGATCCTGAGCGGCGATATTGTTCATGGCCTTGTAGGATGGTCAAGCGCGGCGCGCATCTCGGGGATAACGAACCTTCAGTGGCAGCTTGTTGACGAAGAAACGCCCAAATCAGAGTGAAATTCGGGCCATTAGCGCCGATTAACCTAAGGGTTGGGCGATCGCCTGCCATATCTGCTCAGCTAGCGCATCTGGCGGCTGCGTCGCGTCGAGGATGATCCAGCGATCAGGCTCGGCGGCAGCTAAAGCGAGATATGCCGCGCGCACGCGCTCGTGAAACGCCACCGTCTCGGCGTCCAGGCGGTTCCAGGCGCCATCGGTCGCGATTCGACGCCGCGCCAGTCCGACCTCGACGGGTAGGTCGAGCAGGAATGTCAGATCGGGGCGCAGGCCAGCGGTCGCCATGCGCTCCAGCGCGTCAACCGTCGTCTCGTCCAGGCCACGCCCCGCCCCCTGATACGCGCGTGTCGAGTCGGCATAGCGGTCACAGAGGACGGTCTCGCCCGCCGCGAGCCATTCACGCATGCGCGCCACATGCTGCGCGCGCGCCGCCGAGAGCAGCAGCGCCTCGGTGATCGGCAGCATCGCCTCGGCTGACTCATCATGCGCCGCAAGGCTTGCTTCCCCCAGCGCTCTCAGGCTCTCGTCGGGATGCAGCAGCAGCGCGCGCATGGCTCCGGCCAAGGGCGTGCCTCCCGGCTCGCGTGTCGTCCGCACGGCGCGCCCTTCAGCGCGCAATCGGTTCGCCAGCAGCGCGACCTGCGACGACTTGCCCGACCCCTCGACGCCCTCGAACGTGATGAACATGCGCCTATCGCCTCCCCAACGCTGATAGCGACTGGCTAGCGCTACGCCTTGATCGTACCATGCAATTTCATCACGCATTCTCGCTTATGATGCTCATGTCACGGCACAAGGACAAACTAGCCGAATGGAGCGCTCACGTGCTTGATACAGGATTGGCTGAGAAGGTGGCGCTGGTCACTGGAGCGAAGGTCACTGGAGCGAACCATGGTATTGGCGCCGCCATCGCCCGCGCGCTTGCGAGCCAGGGCGCGCTGGTGTTCCTCCATTATTTGCGCCTGCCCGAAGATGGGCTGGCTGAGGGACACGATCAGTCGCTATACATGCGCAACCGGGCGTTGTCCGCTGACCCCATCGCAGAGGATATCCGCGCGCAGGGAGAGAGAGCCGCCACTGGCGAGAGTGATCTGGTGAATCCAAACAACATTCCAGCGTTGTTCGAACAGGTGGAGGCGGCGCTTGGGCCAGTGCAGGTCCTTGTCAACAACGCTGCTGTCGGTGGCGCGCCAAAGGACACTATCACACCGCTTGAAGTCGACTCCAAAGATTGGATGGGCCGCGATCTGCATCCTATAACCGCCGAGAGCCATGATCGGCACTTCGCGGTCAATAGCCGGGCGGCGGCGTTGATGATGACCGAGTTCGCCCACCGCCATGTTGCGCGTGGAGCGAATTGGGGGCGTATCGTCAACATCAGCACCGATGGAGCGGCGCGCTTTCCGCAGGAGGTCTCCTACGGCGCGAGCAAATATGCGTTGGAGTCCTACAGTCGCTCGGCCGCGATGGAACTTGGACGGTTTGGCGTTACCGTCAATATCGTCTCGCCCGGTCCCATTCAGACGGGCTGGCTACGCCCCGAAGACGAGGCAGACATCGCGCGGTCAGTCCCACTTGGACGCATCGGCCTTCCGGAGGATGTGGCGGATGTCGTCGTCTTCCTGGCGTCGCATCAGGCCCGCTGGCTTACCGGGCAGCTGCTCTTCGTCGGCGGAGGCCATCGGATGCTTTAGTTTGAGATGCGCCATCATGACTCTTTCTCTACGCCCATTGCGTAGCGATCCTTCAACTCCGCGACCTGGCCTGAACGTATCAGCTGCGCCTCGTCCTCGTCGCGCTCCGGAAGCGCGCCCACGATCAGGTCCTTCTTGTGATAGCGGCTCGGCTGCGGCGTGATCTCGCGCGTCAGCGTAGTGAACTCGATCTGGCAGAAGCGCTGGCCCGGATAGATGCGCACGATGGAGGTCGGGTTGCTGTTGCGGATCGGTACGATCAGCGCGCCCTCGTAGCCCGCGTCGATGATGCCGGTGAGTTGCACCTCCAGCCCCTGCCGGTTGACGCTGGACCGTGGGTAGAGCACTGCGCTGAGGTCGTTGGGCACGACAATGCGCTCCAGCGTCGAGACAAGCACGCGCTCGCCCGGCAGCAGTTCGAAATATTGCCCCGGCTCCAGCTCGATGGCGTCGAAGTGCTGATGCCCACCCTCCAGCGGATCGAAGATCAGCGCCTCGCGGCCGTGCTCGGTCACCTGCCACTGGCGCGGCACCAGGAACGTGAAGCCAAGGCGCAGGTCAATGGTGTGCCCCTGCAACTGGAACCAGTCCAGCGGCGGCTCAAAGGAGAGCGCGCCGCTGCCGATGCGGCTCTCCAAGTCCTCGCGCGTCAAGATGCTCATATGGTCCAGCTCCTGTCCTGGTAGATCATGATTGTATAAGAGTGCGAATCGCCTTATGCGTCGCCACGCCAGCGCGCCCAGACGCGCTCGACATTGGCGCGATAGTCGTCGCGGGCGAGTAGCTCGCGCGGTGTCCCGCGCCCGACGTGATAGCCATCGGTCACACGGCAGAGCCACTCCTCGATGGTCTCCTTCGGCGCGAATGCGTCTGTTGTATCGGGGCGCTTATAGACGTGCAGATTATGCGCCACGACGGTGATCTGGCCTATCGAGCGGCCCATTCGTTCGCCAGCCGCGCGCAGCCAGGTGAGATCGTGATAGAAGTCGAGCGGCGCGCCGCCATCCACGTCCAGCGAGCGATGCACGTGGATGGAGTTGAGTGGCATTTCTCGTTCACCAGGGAGGAACTGGAAGAGCTGGTACGGCGGCATGCCCATGCGCGGCTGTAGCTGATCCTCCAGGTGGGGATAGGTCAGCGAGGTGACGACCGCGCGGCGCGAGGCGGGTATCGCGGCGATGTCGGCGATGGCGTCGGCCAGGGTGTCGCGCCGCCAGTGACGCAGTGTCTCGGCCAGCAAGTTGGGATGCGCCTGCCAGTGGGCCAGCGGCGACGGTGGGTAGAGCGCGAGCAGGCTGAGGACGGTCTGGAGATGCAGTCGTTCGCCGAGCGTCGCCAGCGTCTCCTCGAACAACGCCCGCGAGACGCGCATTCCCTCGAGTGTCATACCCTCGACTTGCAGCGCCTCCAGTAGCGCCGTGAGGTAGCCCCAGCCGCCATCCCAGTAGCGAGACCGCGCCGCATAGGTGTAGGGGAAGACCAGCGCGCCATCCCCGGCCAGCCGCGCCGGATCGTTCTCCGGGCGCTGTTCCACGAAGACGTGCAAATACCAGGCGATCTCGTCGGCGGTCCACTCCAGCCCGTCCGTCGTGTCGCGCTCAGGATCACTCCACGTCAGGGCGACGCCGTTGAGCGAGCGAGTAACCCCGCGCTGTGTCCTGCGCCGCGCGCCACTCGCCAGCAGCGCCTCACGCGCCTCGGCAAGGAGTTCCGATAGCGAGGATGATGCGAAACTGAGCGTTGGCGCTATGTCTTCTTCGTGATCTGGCAACTGTGGCGCCATCCTGATTCCTTACATCAAACCGCGAGCGATGAATCATTCGCGCTCGACATGGTAGCGCAGGTGAACGCTCCGCTCGCCTAGCCGCTCGACGCTCAGCAGCGTCAGGCGCAGGTCCAGCGGCGCGTCGCCCAAAAGCGAGATCCCCGCGCCGAAAGTCAGCGGCTCGACTGTCAGCCAGAGCTCGTCCACCAGCTTTGCTTCCAGGAACGCCCGATAGACGCTTGCCCCGCCGCCGATCACGACGCTCTCGAACCCCCGCTGCGCCAGTGAGGCGATGACCTGCTCCGGCGGCTCGGCGGTATATTCTACCCCATCGGCAAGCGTCACTGGCCGCTCGTGGCTGAGGACGACGTTGAGCCGTCCCGGCAGCTGCGCGGGTAGCGTCTCGAACGTGCGCCGGCCCATCACGACGACGCCAGCCTCACGCGATGTGCGCGCGAAGAGGCGCTTGTCCTCGCGCGAAGACCAGCCGGTGAACTCGGCGTCGCCGCGCGCGATCTTGCCATCCACTGTGATCGCCGCCAGTATCAGCACTCGCACCGCCCGCCATCCCTTCTTGCGTTACGGGACGATCTTGAGGCCGGGGATAGTCGGCAAGGGGTGGTACTGCGGCGTGATCTGCGCCTCGATCTCGGTGATGACGCCGAGGTCGCCCTGCTCGGCGCGGCGCATCGTGTCGGGCGCCAGGTCGAGCATGATCTCGTCGTGCTCGTGGTCGCGCTCCATCAGCTCGCGCGCCGCCCCGTAGTGCAGGTCGTAGATGTGCGCGTTGGAGATCGAGTGAGTGTACTTGCCGACGGCGAGACCCAGCCGCGCCGCGAGCAGCCGCTGGAGCAGCGCGAAGCCCGCGACGTCCGCCGGGCAGCCGAGCATCAGGTCGTTCGAGCGCACGATGTTGTGCAGGTGTAGCGCGCCGCCCAGGATGTTGACCGTGAAGGAGTAGGGGCAGGGGAGGTTCTTGCGCTTCTGCGTGGAATCCAGCCCGTCGGAGGCGGGGTCCCAGGCGATCACGACGCCGTGACGCGAGCTGGAGTCGCGCTCCAGCAGGGCGACGAGCCCGGCGATCTGGTCGCGCTTGAAGTGCTGGCGCCAGCGGTAGCCGTAGGCTGTCGGCACCACGCCGTCGAGGTTGGTGAACTCGTCCCAGATCTTGGTGAACTGACGCAGCGACTCGTCGGGGCGGCGGCTGCCGGTGAGGAACCAGACCTGCTCGGCGACGAACATACGGACCGGGATGCGCCGCAGGGTAAGCAGCGGGAAGCCCTGCGTGACTTCCAGTGTCATGCCGGGCAGCGCGCGGACCGAGTGGCCAGTGCGCTCGTTGCGCTCCTCGTAGCCCTCGGTCATGACGCGGCGGATCAGCTCGCGGTACACGCGATCGAACTCGGTCATAGCGTCCTCACCCCGCTTCACTTGCTATCCCGCGCCATTGCTAGAACACATTTTTCAGTATACAAGGCGCGCGCGCCGACCACCAACAGAGCGGCCATAATGGGTGAGGCGCTCAACTGTACAGTGACGCGATGCTATACTACTGTGGGGAGAGACGGTCAGAGCAGCAGGAAGGATGATGCGCATGCTTGCTGACGCTCACCGTCAGGCGGCGCAGGACCTGGAAGATACCCTTGCGCGCATGAGCGATCCTGCGCAGTGGTCACGCGCCAACCGTCTCCTGATTGATGGGTACTGGGGCGCGGCGTTTCACTGGATCGCCTTTGGCTGCCAGCAGAAATATGGTAAGCATAAAGAAAAGCACTCCAGCCTTGTGACCTTTCTCCGCGACATGGGAGAGCCGACTATCTCAGCACGCTGGGAGACCTTAGAGAATACACGCAATGGTGGCTCTTATGGCCATCATACGGATATTGAGGATGTCGAGGAAGCGCGGCGGTTGTACGAGGAGATACGGGCATGGGCGTTGAGCTAAACACCATCGAGGATGCCATACGCATTCCATCATGGCTCGACGGGGCGACTGCCAACCTCGTCCGGGCGATTGTGGCGGAAGTCGCTTCTCGCTATCCAGACCTGCGCGCCGCGCTCCTCTTCGGCTCCGTCGCTCGCCATGAAGAGCGTCCACTCACGGATGCTGAACCCAGCGATGTGGACTTGTTGCTGATTTTCGATCTTGAGCCGCATCTTTCGCGGCTGCCTTACGACCGCCGGCTCGCGATCTATGAGGCGGTCGGCGAAGCGCGTGCGCGCTATTCACACACGCCGCGCGAGGTACAAGTCACGCTGATGGTGCGCGATCTGGTGCGCGATCTGGTCGACTGGGATCCCATGTTTGTCAGCAACGTGGCGCATGATGGCCTGCTGCTCTGGTCACGAGGACCGTTGCCACCTGCGCTCGCAGCGATAGAGGCGCGGGAGACGGCTGACAATTGAGCAGGCATAGTGGGTGAGTAATCGGGCGCGCTGTGGTCTCGAGTTACCATCTGTTTCGTCTACTATGCCGCCATGCCACGAACCTTCAAGAAGTGTTGTTCGTTACTCCATCATGTCATTTCCACGATAGCGAGCAAGCGCTGCTTCGACTACTTCTTGAATACCGTGGACCGAATGCGCCTCAATCCGCAGCGCCGCCTGCAAGGCTGTTACAGCGCGCGGATCATTCCATTCATCCATTGCGAGACAACAGGTTGTCGCCTCCGACATCGTTTGGAATGCACGGTGATCGCCGTCGGCGTAGCGCATGAGCAGTTGCGCGAGGTAGGTATAGGCCGCTTCAGTCCTGAGTTTGCGCAGCGCCTGGATAGCAACGAGACTGGTTAGATAATTGGCGTGACGAGCATGCAACTCGATCAAATAAGGCACGGAGCTTGCATCGCCTATCTCCGTGATCACATCTACTAGGTGGGCTTCGCTCCCTCCGTCTCCCTGAGACCAGTACTCTCTGAGCACTGCATGAATGATCGGAACTGCCTGCTCCCCGAACGCGCGCAAGGCCTGCATAAGCCCAGTCGCCACATTCTCAGGTGGAGGCTCCTCGAACTCGAGCATGCCACGGTCAACACGCATTAGCAACTCGGTCAGAGCACGAATGAAGAGGTCTGTTGACACTGGCTATCTCCTAAGTTACGCCAGCGCCAAGGGCGTCGAGCGCGAGGGATGAAGCGACGATGGCCGCCGTCTCCGCGCGGAGGATGCGCCGCCCTAATGTGACCAGCCGCGCGCCGTGACGCTCCGCTAGTGTCGCCTCGCCGGTCGAGAAGCCGCCCTCCGGCCCGATCAAGAGGCGAACTTCGCTGATACGCTCGACCGCGCCTGCCTGCGTTATAGCTGCCTCTAACGCGGTGCGCAACGACGGCTCGCGCGTCTCTTCCCAGGGGAAGAGCGCGATCCCGCCCGGCGGCAGGTCAGACAGCGCCTGCGACAATGACTGCGGCGACGATAACTCCGGCAGACGTGAACCGCCGCACTGCTCCACCGCCTCGGCGAGGATACCACGCCAGCGCCGGAGCTTCGCCTCGCTCATGTCATCTCTCACCGCGCGCTCGGTCAGCAGGGGGACAAACGCCGCCACGCCCAACTCAGTACACTTTTGCAGCGCGACCTCGAACTTCGCCGCCTTGAGCATCCCCAGGCAGAGCGTGACGCGCACGGGCGGATCGGGCAGCCCCTCCTCGCGCGCGCCCAGCCGCACCAATACACGCTTGTGGCTGACCTCGATCACTCGTGCGGGATACTCGCCGCCCGCGCCATCCAACAGCCGGATTGTCCCGCCAATGCCCAGCCGCAGCACGTCCCGCGCCTGATGCGCGACCTCCGGCGGCAACTCGATCTCGGCGTCGGGTGTGAGTGGCGTCTCCAGCAGCAGAAAGCGTCCGGCGGGCATCAGCGGCCCTCCGTCGGACGTGTGAGCGCGAGCGTCACCCAGTCGCCCTCGATCAGCTCACGCTCGGTGCGTAGTCCAGCGGCCAGCAGCGGCTCCTCGGCCTCGGCGCGGCGCTCCTCGATGATCCCGCTGGCGATCAGCCAGCCACCCGGGCGCACAGCGCGGGCCAGCGCCGGCGCGAGTTGCCCGATCACCCGCGCAATGATGTTCGCCAGCACGAGGTCGTACGTCCCGACCTCCGCGCCGAGGATCGCCACATCCGGTGGCAGCGGCAGGTACGGCTCGCCCGCCGCGCCCTCCAGCGCCGCCACACGCGCCTCCATCCGGTAGCCGACGCCATTCGCGTCTGCATTGGCGCGCGTCGCCTCCACCGCGACGGCGCTCACATCCAGGGCCAACACGCTCGCCGCGCCCAGCTTCAACGCCGCGATGCTCAGGATGCCCGATCCGCAGCCGACATCCAGTGCGCGGTCGCCGGGGCGGATTACCTCCTCCAGGAGCCGCACGCAGTTGCGGGTGGTGGGGTGCAACCCGGTGCCAAAGGCCATGCCGGGGTCCAGCTCGACGACGACCTCGCCCAGCTGTGGCGTGTACTCACGCCAGGTCGGCTTGATGACCGTGCGCGCGCCCAGGTGCGTGACCTGATAATGCTCCTTCCAGGCGTTGGCCCAGTCCTCCTCGGCGATAGCCTTCGTCGTGATCTGGCCGATCTCTCCTAGATCGCCGATGATCTGGCGCAGGTGCCACAGCCCCTCCTCGATGCGCGCGCGCGCCTCCTCGCCGCTGGCGTCCGCCGGGACGTAGCAGCGCACGGTGACCAGCGCGCCGGGGATCGGGATATGCGCCTGGCCGTCGTCCAGCAACTGGTACGGCTCCTCGATGGCCACGCCTCCAGTTACGTATCGGCTTAGCAGCTCGGTCACCGACTCGACGGTCTCCGGCGCGACCGTGACACTCAACTCCAGCCACGCGCCCGGCATGGGATATCCCTTCTATTTCTTGGGTGCAGCCTCACACGCTGCCTCACCGCCTCGTCCATACTTTGACGCCGCCCACGCGCCTGCCGTACATTCCAGTGGGACTCACCTACATCACCACGAGAGGAGCGCCAGGATGGCTCCGTCACACGATACCGCACGCGAGGAAGCGCTGGCGCGGCTACGTTCCGGGCAGAGCGCGCTGGCTGAGGGGCATGTCGAGCGCGCCGCGGAGGCCCTGATCGAGGCTGAGGCGATGTTTCGCGCCTTGGGAGACGCCGAGCATGCGGGCGAGGCGCGCGTCGCTCTCGCCGAAACACAGCGGCGTAACAACGCGCTGGACCAGGCCGCCAGCAGCTACGAGCGCGCTATAGACTACTTCAAGGAGGCGGGAAACCCGGCGCGCGAGGCGGCCGCGACCCTTGCGCTGGGGCATGTCGAACGGGCGCGCGGGCGGATCGAGGACGCCTGGCAGCGCTACTATCTGGCGCTGCGCCTCTTCGAGAAGGCGGAGAACACACGTGGGCAGGCTAGCGCGGCCCTGGCGCTTGGGCATATCGAGCGGCTGCGCGGTCACACGGAAAAGGCCGCCGAGTATTACGCCGCCGCCCGCGACAAAGCCGCCGCAGCGGGCGATACGCTGGGTGAGGCCGACGCCGCGCGTGGGCTGGCGGATATGCTCGCCAGCCGCTCGCGCTACGACGAGGCCGCCGCAGCGTATGCCGCCGCGCGGGAACTGTACGCCAGGGCGCACGACAGCTTCGGCGAGATCGATACACGCACGGGTCAGGCATGGCTGGCGCTCGACCGCGCCCAACCAGATGAGGCCGCGAAGCTCTTCGGTGAGGTGATCGCACAGGCCGAGCCGCTGGAGTATCGCGCCGGCGCGCTGGATGGCATCGTCGGGCTGGCCGAAGTCGCGCTGCGCCAGGGGCGACTCGATCAGGCGCTGGCGGAGGGCATCCAGGCCGAGACGGGCTACAAGGAGCTGGGCGTGGCGCTGGGGCAGGCCGAGGCCAACCGCGTCCTCGGCGAGGTGCAGCTGCGGCGCGGGCAACTAGGGCAGGCCGTATCGGTTTTCGACCGTTCGATCCGCGCTTTCCGCGCGCAGCAGGCGCCAGCCCCACTCGGACGCGCCCTGCTCGGCGCCGCCGAGGCTAACCGCAGGCGGGCGAATCCACGCCGTGCGGAGGATCTCTTCGCCGAGGCGCGTCAGCTTGCGACCGAGAACGAACAGCCCGCGCAGGAGGCCGCCGCGATGCTGGGGCTGGGGCAGATCGCGCGCGTCCGTGGGCTGGCGCAGGACGCCGCGCCTCTCCTCGACGAGGCGGCGCGACGCTTTGAGCAGCAGGGCCGGCCTGCCCAGGCCGCCGTCGCCGTACTAGAGCGGGCGCGCCTCGCGCTAATTCATGGCGAACTGGACGCCGCCGCGCAACTTGCGAGCCGCGGCGCGGCGCTGGCGCGGTCGGCGGGAACACGCGCCGGAGAGGCTGGACCCGAGGCGCTCGCCGCGACCATCCAGTCGGCGCTGAGCCTGGCGCTTGGCCAGGTGGGCCGCGCGCGCGAACAGGCGGCGCAGGCGATCTCCACCGCCGCGCGCGAGAGTGACGCGCAGGCGCAGATCGAGGCGCAGTTGCAGGCCGCCGAGGTTGACCTGGCGGCGGAGGACCTCAACGCCGCCGTCACCGACTTCAACCGCGTCGCTAGCCGCGCCGCTGAGAATGAGTCGCCGCTGGCCGAGGGTCTCGCGCGGGTTGGATTGGGGCGCGTCCTGTTGCGCCGTGGGCTGTGGGAGGAGGCCAGCGCCGCGCACCAGGAGCAGCTCACGCGTTTCAAGTCGGCGGATGATCCCGCCGCGCAGGCGCTGGCGCAGTTAGGGATCGGCGAGGCGCAGCGCAACCTCGGCGCCACCGACGAGGCGCGCCGGGCGTTCGTCGAGGCGCAACGGCTCTACGCCGAGGTCGAGAGTCCGCTCGGGCAGGCGGAGGCGTATCAGGGCGAGGCGCAGGTGGCGATCAGCGCGGAGCCGCCGAAGTTCGAGATCGCGAGCAAACGCTACACGCGCGCGGTGGAACTCGTCGAGCGTGTGGGGACAGGCTTGGCCGATGCCCAGCATCGCGTGAGCTTCTTCGACCGCGCCGCGTCGCTCTACAGTGAGGCGATCTACTCCGCCGTCCGCCAGGAAGACGCCACGCGCGCGCTGGAGCAGGCGCAGGGATACGCCGGGCTGGCGGGCAAGGCGGGGCGCTTGGCGGCGGCGCAGCGGCTGCGCGAGTACGAGCAGCTGATCCCAACGAAGGGCAATGACCTGACCAAAGAGGAGATCGAGCGCAACAAGGGCTACATCCGCACGCTCGCAGAGGCGCGCAAAATCCTCGGCTGATGAGCGCTTTTTTCTTTACAGCTGCGTCGAGCAGGGCTTCGGGTGATGCGCGAGCGCCCCAAGGAGCGCGAGGCCAGCGGATCAGGCGAGTGTGTCGGCCTTCTGGACGCGCTGGGGAAAGGCGACCGTACGCCGCCGCTCTCTCTCCAGTCGCAGCCACGCGTCCGCGACCCAGATCGCGACCAGGAAGATCAGGCTCCCCGTCCCCTCATGGAAGAGATCGTTCGGGGGCGTTTGCTCCACTGGCCACAGGTCCCGCAGGGTCGCGAGTGACGCGGCGTGAGTAAAGTAGAGGAGGATCCTCAGGACATAGTAATCGGCGGACAGGTAGAGGCCGACGAGCCCCACCCAAACGAGCAGGACGATAGCGCTAAAGAATTGGTACACACGCAGGCTCGCCGTTCGCTCGTAGCGGCCTAAGTGGAACAGGGTCAGCAGCAGCAGGATAGTGAAGCCACCGACCGCCCACAGGGCCGACGGGTAGTGCAGTGCGGGATAGCGGGCCGCTTCATAGGCATGGTGAATGGCGGTGATCGCCCATAGGGCGACGAGGCTGGTGTACATCTGGCGAATCGTGTTTGACATGATGGACATGGCGCCCTTCTTTCTGACCATACCTCGACCTTAGTGCTGTCCACAGCGCAGGCTTGATCGTGTCCGACTACAAGTGGATATCACTTGCTACAATGAATGTAGAGGAGAGCAGGAGGGGCAACAATACGCAATTTTATTTGACAAGAGGAGCCCAGAGCCTCTCTCGTCGAAGGGAGCCAATCCCCCATGCCACGGCAGAAGAAGACTGTCCTGTGCCCGCTCGGCGTGGTGGGCGTGGGCGGCAAATGGAAGTTTTGGATTTGGTATCACTTGCTTGATGGAACCAAACGCTTCGGGCAATTGCAACGGCTCTTGCCAGAGGCGAGTCGGCAAATGCTCACCATCCAATTGCGCGAATTAGAGCAGCTGGGGGCGTTGCATCGGGAGGTTTATGAGCAGCAACCCCCGAAGGTCGAATATTCCCTGACAGACCCAGCGCACAGCGTAGAACCAGCGCTGCGTCAGATGTACGCCTGGGGGAAGCGGTCCAGCGCGCAGATCGGCATAGAGTATGACGAGTGGCTCGTGCGCCTTGGGGGCAGGTGGACGTTCTGGATTTGGTATCTGTTGCTCAGCGGTCCCAAACGCTTCGGCGACTTGCAGCGGCTCCTCCCGCAGGCATCCCGACAAATGCTCACGATGCAACTGCATGAGTTGGAGCAGATGGGCGTGCTCTATCGGCGGGCCACTGCGCCAGGCTCTCCAAAGGCCGAATATACACTCACCACCCTGGGAAAGCGGTCGGAACTGGTGCTGCGCCAACTGTATGCCTGGGGGAGATGGTACTGCGAGCAGGTTGGCATAGCGTATGATTGGCCGGTGAATGAGGAAGCCGAAGAGCGTGCGCGCCCCACGCAGGCCCGGTCTATGTGGCTAGATCGTCGACCACAGGAGCCTTCTGGCCAAGCCGCGGAGAGCGCCTGACGCGGCGCAGGCGCTCCTGGGCTGGTGGCGGTAGACAAGAAGGCCAGCGTGCGCTAGTCGTTGCAGCCGCAGGCGCCGCCACCGCAGGCGCAACTTCCGCCGCTCATGTACTCACCCTCGTCGTCGCCGTAATCGCCACCGTCGTCAAAGTCCCCGCCATCGTCGAAGTCATCGCCATCACCGCCGCGGGTACGGGCGAAGACGGAGAAGAGCTTGCGCACGTTGGAGCCGTGGCACTTCGAGCATTCGATGTTCACCTCAGAGTCGGTGTAAGTGGTGAGCAACTCGAACTTATTGCGGCAATCCTTGCAGTAGTATTCGTAGATAGGCACGCTGTACCTCCCATGGGATGGTCGCCAAAGACTGACGCGCAGAGTGGCGCGGCGTTGGTTGTCTTCGTATTATCGCATCCAGCGTCCAGTGGCCGGCGCGCAAGATCACTCGAAGGGCTGGCTGAAGCGCTCACGGCTGGCGACCTCAGCGAGGGACTTGCGCTTTTTGTTCTCTCCTGAGATTGGCTCCGCTGGATAGCCAAAGGGGAGAATCGCCAGCACATCCAGGTCGTCGGGGATGCTGAGCGGCGCTTTGACCGCCTCCAGATGGTGAAAGCCAACCCAGTTCGAGCCGACACCCTCCGACCACGCCGCGAGTAACATCGACTGGATCGCCCGGCTGGCGTCGGAGACGGCGTTGTCGCTCTTGGTGATGGCGACGACCACCGCGAGCGGCGTCTGCGCGATGTAGCGGCCAGTGGGCGCGAGCGCGCCAAGCTGGCGCAGCGTGTCTTTGTCTCGCACGACGATGAAGCGCCACGGCTGTTGGTTCCCGGCGCTGGCGGTCAGGCGGCCTGCCTCGACGATCCGCCGCACGATCTCGTCGGGAATCGGCGCGTCGCGGTAGGCGCGTACGGCGCGCAGGGTGCGAATGGCCTCGAAGGTCTCCATGGGATGTCCTTTGCCCGCTCAAGTGAGATGCGTCTACGATCTGGTCGCTCGCCGCTGGATGGCGTTGCTGCACAAACGATAGCGCGCGAGCCACGCGCTCGCCAACCTTGATGACAGCTAGCTGGCGTGAGGGGAGCGGCTGGTGCGCTTCGAGACGCGGTCCGACAACGATCTGGCGTTTCTGACCGAAGGCTTGCAGCCAATCTGACCTCACACCGAGAACGATGGCGCGAAAAACAGCCTCCTGGCCGCACGTCTTGTCTCTGCTATAGTGGACAGCGCTCGCGCTTTTCGTTATTGTCGACCTATCATCCTCCCCGCGCCGTGAAGGAGCAGCCGCATGCCCCGACCTCCCCGCGCGACGATCTCCAGCCTCCGCGCCTGCATCACGCTCATATCCTTCCTGCTGCCGACGCTGACATTCGTCGCCTGTGGCGGCGCTTCAACACAATCGTCGGCGGCGGCGCCCACCGCGACCGCGATCCCGACCGTCGCGCTGGACGCATCGCTTGCACAGCAGACCGTCTACGTCGCCAGCTTGGGCCAGACGGTCTCCAGCAAAGGCGCCCTCTTCGCGCTCAGCGCTGACACTGGCGCTCAGCGCTGGAAATATGCGACGAGCGGCATGTTTGGGACGCCCGCCCTGGCGGAGGGGACGATCTACGCTGCGCCGCAGAGCGACGAGGTGCTCGCGCTGGACGTCGCGACCGGATCCAAACGCTGGAGCTTCCCACGTCCGGACGGCGGCAGGTTAACTGGTTTCGACGGCTATGTGGCTGTGGCGGGAACAACCGTCTATGCCGCCTGCGACGCCGGATCAGTCTACGCGCTCAACACCGCCGACGGCAAGCAACTCTGGTTTTTCAAGCCGGAGAGTCCGGCGGATCACATCTACGCTCCTCCCGCCGTCGCCAACGACCTGGTGTATGTCAGCTCCGCAGGGAGCAGCAATGCCTTTTATGCCCTCGACGCCGCGACCGGAGCTGTGCGCTGGAAGGCGCCCTTTCCCGGCGGCTTCGATGGCCCGCCAGTCGCCACAGCCGATAGCGTCTACGTCGGCGCCAACGACCGCAATCTCTACGCGCCCAATGCGAAGACTGGCGCCGTGCGCTGGCGCTTCCTGGCTGGCGACATCATCTGGTCGCGGCCCGCCGTGGGCAATGGCGTCGTCTATGTTGGCTCACGAGATCAGTATGTGTATGCGCTCAAGGCCGCCGACGGCAAGTTGCTCTGGAAGGTGCAGACGATGGGCGCAGCCGACGCTCCACCTCTCCCCACAGGCGCCGCGCCCATGCTCGCTGGCGACACGCTCTACGTTGGCGGGCAGGGGGGCGCGGTCTATGCGCTCAAGGCGGCGGATGGCGCGCTTATCTGGCGTCATGACGTGGGCGCGGCGGTTGATAACGCGCCTACCCTCGCGGATGGCGCCGTCTTCGTCACGACACAGCCTGGCGCGGTCTACGCGCTGCGCGCCAGCGATGGCGCGCTCGGCTGGACCTTCACCACCGATGGCTTCACCGAAGGCTCTCCGGTCGTCGGGTCATAGGAGTGCGACAATACGGCATCGCGCGTCATTGACGCCAGCGACGCCTGGCGCTCGGCGCGCCGGTCCGCGCTCAACGCTCTTGCAATCCGCGCGACGCCACGCTACCCTAGGAGGACACAGCGACAGCGTAGATAGCGTCAGGCGAGGAGTATATGGCGGGCGAGCGCGAGATCAACGAAGCGCTGACGGCGCTGCTTGAGGCGGAGCGCGCCAGTGTCGAGGTGGAGGTGGCGCTGGCCTCCGCCGCCTCGGAATATCAGGAGCGCGCGGCCTTCACGACAATGGGCGCCGAGGATGTCGAGGCCTGTTGCTCGCTGCGCGAGCGACTCCAGCGCGCGGAGGATGAGGTCTCGCGGTATGTGAGCCGGGTCGTCTTCGACATCCTCGAACATGAACGCTACGACGACCGGCTGCGCGCCTTCGCCAGTCATCAGCGCGCGATCGGACAGCATGCGACCGAGATCCTCGAGACGCTGGACGCCGAGAATGGGGCGCGAAGGCTGCTGCATGAGATCGCCGAAGCGCATGTGCGCCATGCAGTCTGGGCTGAACGACGGGCGGAAGAGTTCGCCGAGTCGCGACTGCTCGAGTTCAAGGGCGCAGGACTGGGATGGGTGCGCATGACGCCAAATGTTGCGCTCACGCCAATCGGCCAGCGCGCGCTGGCGCTCCATCGCCCTGCAGACGACGACCAACACGGGATGGTCCCCGGCGCTGTACGACGGCAAGAGGACGCCACGGAAGGAATCGAGCCGACTGTTCCCGATGAGACCTAGTTCGATGGCTGCTACGTCGTCGCGTCATACCCTTGTAGATTCACGGCCCGCGAGACGCCAGTTGCACGACCACCTGACGGTCGCAACTTTCTGGAACGGCATTGAGCGACGCTGTATAAACCGCCTGGACGTTGCGCTCCTCAGCGCGCCTGCTCCATGCTTGACGCTCCATGCGACGGCCGAGCTGGGTATCATAGAGTGGTTCGGGGAGATGTGCAGCGCAGTCGGAGATGCGCTTCGCCTTGTCGTCGCACAGTCTTACTCCAGCAGATTGCCTGAAAGCGAGGGCGCGCGCAGATGCCACGGTTCAATCTTCCGCAGCAGTGGACGTTCATGCAACTGGCGGGCGCCGTCGCCACATATATCGACCCCTTCAAGCTGATGTGGCCCTTCTATTGGCTCAAGATGGCTGCGGTGCGCGATGACGACGCATGGCGCCTCTGCCATTTCACCCTGGTTGGACGCTGGACCGATGTCGAGCCGATCCAACCGGTGCGTGATCGAGGCAACGCGCTCATCGTCATCAACGCTCCGTTTGCGGCTTCTGAGGCGCGCCAGATGCTCGCCACACTCGCACAGGACGGCGCGCTCACCCTCCTCCCGGGCGTGACTGCGCGCGCTCCCACGGTCACGCTTTCAACCACTGGCTATTACTGGCAGGAGCCTGTTCCCTTCATCCCGTCTGAGGTAGCCGACGTGGCCGAACAGGCTCCCTGGCGCTTTCTGCGCATTGCCGACTCCCACGCGCTCCCTAGCGATTTTGAGCGTCAGGCGCGCCTGGCGCGAACTGTGACCCCTGACCTCGAGCAGCGCAACATGCGGAGTTTCAAGGAACTGCTCGCGACTCGCTTCTCTGCGGGGCGGAATGAGATGCATCAGTACGCCCTTGACCATTTTCGCTATGTGTTTGATCTGCCGCTCGCCCTCGATGTTGAGCGCGGCCTGCTTGATCGCAAGACGGGCGGGCTGCAGTTGACATTGCGCAGTCGGCGCCCGATCGCACCCGATACCCTCCAGGTGACGCTCGGCGCGCATTGGTCCTCAGATGCCCAGACCCAGCCGGTTGACGTGGAGGTCCAAGCGGACTCAGGATGGTCGTTCGTCACGACCACCGTGCCTTATGACTGTGGTGGAGTCAGCATCTGGGCGCCGGTCCTCGACAAGTGGCTGCCCTACAACATCGTCGCCCCGTCGGCCGCAGAGCAGGCTCGCTGGGCGCTGCACCGCCTGTACACGAATGCGTGGACTGAGCGTGTCAAGGCCGGTGAGATGCGTTGGTTGCGCGATCTGTTAGACATCCAGAAAGGCGCGCGCTTCGAAGTGGCGCTGGTCAATGCCCTGACACGGCTCGGCATTCCGGTCCTGTTCGGCGGCGAGATCGAGCGCGAGGGCCAGTTGGGCGGCCCAGCCACCCCAGGAGTGGATCTGATTGCCCTCGACCTCCAGTTGCGCCGCGCCGCCGTGATCAGCCTCAAAGCGGCGGCGCATAGCCCATCGGACAGGGAGGTCGGCCAGTTGCTGGAAGGTGTGAATGGACTCAAGGCTGAACTGCCGGGATGGAACGTCACCGGCATTCTCGCCTGCCGGGCGCCCGCATCTCAACTCGAGCGCTTTGCCACGCGGACGGACCTGCGCGTCTGGGGCCGCGAAGACCTCGAGACGATCAGCAGAGCGGAGGAGCCGGAGACGATCCGGCATCTCCTGTGGCTGCCGCCTGGGCTGCCAGTCGAGGACAGCTGGCGCTATTTCCTGGGTGGCTAGCCACTGAAACTGTGAACAGAGTAGGCCACGCGCGCGCGGGCGACCGAACGGTGTGGGCCAGGTGACAGGCGCGCTCGACTGGGTCGTGGGCTTGGCGAGAGCGCGCGTGCAATTAGTCGTCGGTAAGATATGGGGCTCGAGGCGATGTAGCGTGGCATGCCTCAGACATATGGAATCATTCGGGAGAACGAGGACGAAGGATCGGAATCGTGTTGGGAAGTGGTGTCGATGTGAGGGGGCGATACTGCCCCTGGCGATGTTGTCGATGCGCCTGTGGGTCATACAATAGCGGCGCAGGAGGCTCCTGGCCTGGCAGGACCTCGCTCAAGACCTCGGCATCGCGTTTGAGCAAGGCAGAGAGGGCTTCGGTCATCTGGCCCGCCACGCGCCCGATCACACGCCTCTTACCCACGTAAGACTGCGTGCGTTCGTCGTCGCGACAGTTTGCCTTGACCAGGCGATCATAGAGCTTGGCCCATTCGCTGTCGTGCTCACGGAGCGCCTGCCAGACGGCGAGGAACACGACCTGCTTCATCGTTCTCGTTCCCCCACGGGTCAACCGGGTATGATCCAAGGCGCTCCCCGATTGGACGACAACGGGAGCCCAGCCAAAGTACGACTTGCGCGCGGACGCCGAGGGGAAATTGAGGATCGAGCCAACCGCCGCGCTGATGGTGGCGGCTGTCACCGACCCGATTCGGGGAAACGACAGCAGGCTCTGCCCTTCGCGGGCCTGGGTGGCGATGCGAGTGATTTCGGTCTCCAGCGGCGCGATGTGCTCGCGCACGAGGCGCCGCTCGCGGATCCACTGGGCTGGCTCCAGCACCAGACTCCGCTGTCGTGCAAAGTCCTTGGCGCCAATGCTGGCTGCAGCCAGCTGCTGCCGGGTCATGAGTTTGGCGTCGCAGAGCGAATGGGCGCCGCCCCGGAGCTGCTGGAGGGTGGAGAGGCTCGCCGTGGCCAGAGCATGGGGCGTGGGAAATTGCGCGCGCAGAGCCAACGCGACCGGCGCGGTCGGATCTTTCAGAATGCGTGTCAATTCTGGGAAGAGGTCGTCGCAAATAGCCGTGAGCTTGTTCTTGCGCCGGGTCGTCGCATGAATCAGTGCATAGCGCTGCCGGATCAGTCCCTTGAGTTGCACAGCGGCGTCGGGGGGAGGGACGAGGCGTCGAATGAGTTGCACAGCGGCGTCGGGGGGAGGGACCCCGAGCTCGAGTTGGCTGTAGCGCTGGTTCGCCAGCGCGAACGCATCCCGTTTATCCGTTTTGCGCATGCCCGCTGGGCGACGTTGCGCCTGCATGACGTAGAGCGGGATGTCGAGTTCCTGCAAGTATTGCTCAAGGGCGCGGTGATAGGGGCCCGTCCGCTCCAGCAGGACGGATACGGGCTCAAGGGGGCTGTACGTGCGGATCCGCTCGATGAGCAGACGAAAGCCCTCACGGGAATTCTCGAACACGAGCGGCTGGGCAGGCCTGCCCAGCGCTTATGGCGCTCCAGCAGGGTCTGCGAGAGGAAGCCGGCCACATGCCTTGCCTTGCCAATGTCACTCCCAATGTAGACGGACGCATTCAGCAGTGGCGGCATGGTGGCGAGATAGTGGCAGCATGGTGGCGACATAGTGGCGACATAGTGGCGACATGGTGGCGAGAGGTGGATGCGCTGAAGGGCGTTTAGCCCTGCTAGGTGGCGTGCTCCTTCCCAACGCGCAGCACATCCAGCGTGCGGCAGAGAGGTCAAGCCCGTGGAAGATACCGCTCCCAACGACTGCCGAGGGGGTCCTTGCGGTCCCCACAGCCATATCAGGGGTTCTCCGCGCCTCCCCCACTGAGGCATAAGGGGGCTGTCCCCATGGTTCTACAAGGGGTCTGCGGGCTCATGGCCGCGGAGAGCGGCTCCCCGGTGACCTCTCCGTCATGCGCCATACCCAAACGCAGGTGGGAAAGCACAGAGTCGCTTGGCGTGCCAACGATGAGCGGGGTCTTCCCCCACCCTGCGGCAGCCCATCTCCACCTGGAGAGCTGCTGGTCACCGGCTGGCGCCGAGACGAGCGAGCGGACGAGCGAGCGGACGAGCGAGCGGACGAGCGAGCGGACGAGCGAGCGGACGAGCGAGCGGACGAGCGAGCGGACGAGCGAGCGGACGAGCGAGCGAAGGATGGACCGCCGCGCCTGTTGCGCCCGCTCGTC
>Ga0070706_100001167_pt1 | contig 28269 bp, 24 predicted proteins | sample KBSK5501metaG_FD_65476 | JGI IMG/M metagenome (GOLD analysis project Ga0070706, IMG submission 65476) | Corn, switchgrass and miscanthus rhizosphere microbial communities from Kellogg Biological Station, Michigan, USA - KBS K5-50-1 metaG | ecosystem: Host-associated > Plants > Roots >... | reverse complement strand
CGAGGCGAAAAAACTTGGTTGGAAAGAAGTTTATGGGGTTGAGCTTTCTGAATATGCGGCCAAAAAATCGCAAGAAAAAGGGCTAAAAGTCAGAATTGGGACACTTAAGTCTGCAAAATTCCCATCAAATTATTTCGATGCTGTTACCCTCCAGGATGTGATTGAACACGTCACCGACCCTGCTGATGAGATGAGAGAGATCTACAGAGTTTTAAAGCCCGGTGGCATTGTCTTTATAGTCACCCCTGATATTGGGGGTTTTTGGGCAATGCTACTCGGTCCGTCCTGGTACCATTACAAACCGGGCGAACATATTATGTATTTCTCGCAATACACTTTAAGTAAAACTTTGAAAGATGCTAAATTTAAAGAAATTGAGACTCAAATAACCTATCACGTTATGAGTACTGAATACATTTTTAATAGACTTAGGTACTATGCGCCTTGGTTCTTTGAACTCCTCCTTAAAATCTCAAAAAATAATTTTCTTGGACGAATGTCATACCGAGTTTATGCCGGCGAAATAGAAGGGTGGGGACAAAAATAATGAAACATCTTTTGACAAAATGGGCTCTAATTGTTTTAGGAACGATTAGCTGGTCGTGGACGATGGTAAAAAGTGGTTGGTTATATTCTTATGGAATGGGTTTTTGGGGTGCGAATGGCCATGACGGAATTTGGCATCTAGCCCTTATCGAAAGTTTATCTAGAAGTAGTTGGGGAATGCCAACCTTTGGAGGAAAAATTCTTCAGAATTACCATATTGGTTTCGACTTATTGCTGGCCCTTATTCACAGAATTACATTTATTCCGGTCGTAAATTTATATTTTCAAATAATCCCAATAGTTTTAGCTTTGACCATAGGATTACTCGTTTATCAATTTATATATGAATGGACTAAGTCTAAAGAGGCGTCCTTGTGGTCAGTTTTTTTTGCATATTTTGGCGGCAATTTTGGTTGGGTATTGGGAAAGGGTGAATCAGCCTTTTGGTCTCAGCAGTCTGTCTCATCTCTAATAAATCCTTCTTTTGCACTATCTCTAGTACTAATTTTGGCCGGACTCTTATTTCTTTTAAAATATCAAATTAAGCAAAATCTAAAATACCTGATTATTTCGAGTATTCTTTTTGGAATACTAATTGAGGTAAAAGCTTATGCAGGTATTTTGGTATTGGGTGGTCTACTAACTGCCGGTCTATATTCATTTTTAAAAAATAAGGAACTAGGAATCCTTAAAATATTTTTATTGTCACTCGTTATATCGATAATAATTTTCTTGCCATTTAATAAAAATTCAGCAAGTTTATTTGTCTGGCAACCATTTTGGTTTCTCGAAACAATGATGGGACTTCCCGATAGGCTTAACTGGCTACGATTTTATTCTGCAATGATGACATATAAATCAGGACATATTTTCGTCAAATTAATTCCGGCTTATTTAGTTGCGGCAGTAATTTTTTATGTTGGCAATCTAGGAACGAGAATTTTAAAAGAATTTTTGGTTTGGAAGTGGATTAAAAACTTTAAAAGTACCACCTGGGTTCAAATATTTATTTCATTTATGATTGTTGACGGGGTACTAATTCCCATGTTTTTCCTACAAAAAGGCACGCCATGGAACACAATTCAATTTTTTTATTATTCTCTTTTTTTCTCGGGAATTTTGGCAGGCCTTGCCATTGACGATTTCATTAAAAATTCAAAATTAAATAAATCTCTCATTCGCATAATCTTAATCCTAATAGTTTTGTTGACGATCCCGACAACAATAATTACATTAAAGGATGTTTACATTCCGGGTAGACCGCCGGCAAAATTAACCAATAACGAACTTTCAGCCTTGAACTTTTTGTCGAAAGAACCTGCCGGGATAGTTTTAACTTATCCATTTGATTTGGTAGCATCCAAAGATGCCGAAAGTAAACCCCCGAGACCCCTTTATCTATATACGTCTACGGCATATGTTTCTGCTTTCTCAAAGCACGATACATTTTTGGAAGACGAGATAAATCTAGACATAACTGGCTACGATTGGCAATCCCGAAGGGCTGAGGTAGAGGCGTGGTATAAGGATGGAAATGCAATAAAGGCCCGGGCATTTCTGAAAGATAACAATATTAAATACATTTACTTGGTGAAAGGCCAAAAAAAACTTCTTGGGGAAGAACAACTTGGCATTAAGAATATTTTTGAGAATTCTGAAGTTATAATCTACCATGTCGAGACAGAGTAGAATTCGTGATACAATTAGGCTCATATGGCCAAGCTTTCGGTTGTAATCAACGCACAAAACGTTGAATCTGATTTGCCTCAGGCAATAGCCTCAGTTAAATCTTTTGCAGATGAAATTGTCGTTATCGATCAGAATTCTACGGATAAAACTTCTGAAGTTGCCAAAAAACTGGGTGCAAAAGTTTACAATCACGAAAGTGTTAGTCATGTAGAAAAAGCCCGAAACTTCGCTATTTCAAAAGCTTCAAACGAATGGGTTTTAGTACTAGATCCCGATGAAGAGATTCCAAAAAAACTTGGTGAAAAAATAAAACAGATTATTAAAAATCCTAACGCTGATTATTACCGTTTGCCTAGAAAAAATATAATTTTTGGTAGGTGGATCAAACACTCGAGATGGTGGCCAGATTATAATATCCGGCTTTTCAGGAAGAATTTTGTTTCTTGGAACGAAATAATCCACACAGTTCCAATGACTCAGGGTGCAGGAGATTCTGTCGTGGATGAAGAAGACTTGGCAATTATTCATCACAACTACAATACCATTGAAGAATATTTGGAGAGATTAAATAGATACACAAGTCTTCATGCAAAAATAAGATTTGATGAAGGCTATAAGTTTTCTTGGAAAGATGTTTTAGTTAAACCTTCAAATGAATTTCTTAGCAGATATTTTTTTGGAGAAGGGTTTAAAGATGGATTGCACGGGTTGGCGCTTTCCCTTCTTCAGGCATTTTCGGAAATGGTGGTTTATCTTAAAATTTGGCAACTTAATAAATTTAAAGACGAAAACATTGATTTAAAAGAAGTCACAGATTTGATGAGAGATGAAGAAAAAGAATTGCATTATTGGCAGAATGACTCTACTTATAAAGAATCCGGAAAACTTACTGATCGGATAAAACGCAAACTTCGCATTTAAGTAATGATATGAACAAAATCAGCGCAATTATTTTAATAGGAGAAAATGTTGAAAAAAACCTTTTGCAAAAATGTTTAGAATCTGTTTCTTGGTGCGATGAAATAGTAAAAGTTGAAACGGTTCGTCTTAAAGGCAGTTTTTCTGATTGGAGAAACGAAGGAGCAAGACAGGCAAAGGGGGAATGGCTTCTTTATATAGATGTTGACGAACAAGTTACTCCAAAACTTAAGGAAATGATTTTGAAAGTTATTGGGAGCAATGAATTTTCAGCTTATGCTATCCCTCGACGTAATATTTTTTTAGGCCACGAAATGCATTGGGGCGGATGGTATCCAGATTATGTGGTAAGACTTATCAAAAAGGACAAACTTGTCCGTTGGGTTGGAGACCTTCATGAACAACCAAAATTTGATGGGGAAATTTGTCATTTAAAGGAACCACTTATTCATAATAGTCATAGAAATTTAGCCGAAATGGTCGATAAAACCAATTCCTGGAGTGAGATTGAAGCAAAACTGCTTTTTGATTCAGGACATCCCAAGATGAATATTTTCAGATTTACATCAGCCGCCTTACGTGAATTTTGGTATAGGGGGGTATTAAATTTAGGTTTTTTGGATGGGACTGTCGGGGTCATCGAAATAATATATCAAATGTTCAGTAGGTTAATTACTTACGCGAAACTTTGGGAATTACAGTTAAAGAAGGGAACCTCATGAAAGCGGCAATTTATAATCCATACTTTGATACCTTAGGTGGCGGAGAACGCTACACCGCATCGTTTGCAAAAGTTCTGCTTAACGCCGGTTGGGATGTGGACATTGAATGGGAAGACCAATCTTTAAAAGATTCCATTCAAAAAAGATTTGGAATAAACCTCACGGAGGCAAAAATTGTAAATGATATTAAAAGGGGTGATGGATATGATTTATGTTTTTGGGTTTCTGATGGAAGTATTCCTACTCTAAAGGCTAGGAAAAATATTCTACATTTTCAGGTTCCTTTCCACGGCGTCGGGGGAAACAACCTTCTAAATAAAATGAAACTCTTTCGGATTGAAAAAGTAATATGCAATTCAATGTTTACGAAAAAGATAATCGATAAAGAATATGGTATTGAAAGTATCGTCCTTTATCCGCCAGTTGACGTTGAGCACATCAAATCAAAAAGAAAAGAAAATATTATTTTGTTTGTAGGGAGATTTTCTCAACTTAAACAAAATAAAAATCAGCATGTCTTAGTTGAAGCTTTCAAAAAAATGACTAAGAATGATTCTAAAGATTGGAAATTAATATTGGCCGGGGGGGTAGAGGTGGGTGTAGCAGACTATCTAAAAGATCTTGAGAAAATGTCTGAAGGTTCTTCAATCGAAATAATCAAAAGTCCAGATTATACTTTGCTAAAAGATCTTTATGGTAAAGCGAAATTCTTTTGGTCTGCTTCTGGGTTCGATGTTAACGAAAATACAAATCCTGAAAACGTAGAACATTTTGGAATGACTGTAGTCGAGGCGATGGCGGCTGGTGCAATTCCTTTACTTTACGATGCTGGAGGCCATAAAGAAATAGTTAAGGACGGAGAGAACGGTTTCTTATGGAAAAGTATCGAAGACTTAGTAGATAAAACTAAAAAATTAATAGAGAATCACTCTGTCTCTACAGGGATTGCTGAAGCCGCGAAAATTCAATCTAAAGAATACTCTTTTGAGAGGTTTGAAAAAGAAATACTTTCCTATATACTTTGAAAATGCAAAATATAAGTGCCGAAGAACTTCACAAAAATGTTCCTGCGAATTGGTATGACCAATCGCTTCGAGTCGACCCACTTCAAAAATATTGGCATTCACGCAGATTTGAGGAAGTAACTAGAGTCATTGAAAAAGTTGATGGAAAAGTTCTTGATTTGGGGTGTAATGACGGCACGTTTTCTAAAGTAATTTTTGACAAAACTCAAGCCAAAAGTCTGATAGGAATAGACGTTGTAAAAAAGACTATCGATTGGGCCAATAAACATTGGAAAAACACTGGAGGAATGAAATTTATGGTAGCGGATGCACACAATTTACCATTCGAGTCAAACTCTTTCGATGCGGTTTTTGCTTTGGAGATGCTTGAACACGTTTTCGATCCGTTAAAAGTTTTACAGGAAGCAAGACGTGTTTTGAAAAAAGATGGTTATGGAGTTTTTCTTGTACCCTCTGATAGTTTACTCTTTAGGTTTGTTTGGTATTTGTGGCTTCATTTTTACCCTAGGGGAAAAATCTGGAGAGAGACACACATTCAAATTTATAGAAATAATTATTTGCCAAAAGTTGTACAAAAAGCTGGCTTTACCATAGAGGTCGATAAAAAATTTATTCTTGGAATGCTTCACTTGGTAAAAGCCCGAAAATAAAAGTTGGAATCAACTTGTTCATCTAGATTTTAGTTCAGTTGTAGTCTAGAATTCGACGATGACGAAAGATAAAAGAAATGTTTCGGTGGTAATTGCAAATTATAATGGAGAAGATTTGCTTAAGAAAAATCTTTCCAAAATTATTGGACTAAGCAAAAACCCAAAAAATTTTATTTTGGAAATAATAATTGTGGATGATGGCAGTAACGACGGGAGCGCCAAATTTATAAAAGAAAATTTTCCTGAAATTAGGCTTATAAGACATAAGGTAAATAGAGGTGTTGCGGCGGCTTTTAATACCGGCGTTAGAAGTGCAAGGGGGGAATTAATACTTACCATAAGCACAGATATGGTTCCTGAAAAAGATCTCCCATTCCACTTACTGCCCCATTTTATGGACAAAAAAGTTTTTGCTGTTTCATTTCATGAAAAAGGAATTGGTCCAGAAAAAGGTTTTTGGAAAGATGGTTTTATACAAATTAAAAATGAAAAAGAATTAGAAAATGAACAGATTGAATTTTACGTAAAAAAAGGTGATGGAATATATGATAGGAGAATTTGGTTAGAACTTGGCGGAATGGATGAAAAACTTTTTTTGCCGTTTTTCTGGGAAGATCTGGACATGAGTTTCCGAGCATGGAAGAGGGGGTATCAAATTTTATGGGAGCCAAAAGCAATGGTGAGCCATGATCACTGGGGGACGATGGGAAAGTTTCCTAAAAAATTTATTGATGACACGGGAGACTTACACATGTTGTTTTTGATTTGGAAAAATGTAACAAGTAGAAACTTAATCAGGAAACATTTTGCTGCGGTTTTTCAGAGAATTGTAAAAAATCCAAAATATTTAGTTATAGTTTTTAGGGCACTACTAAAATTGAGTATTGTTTTAAAATCTCGAAGAAAGGAAATCAAAGAAAGTAAAATTTCCGATGAAGCGGTTTTCTCAAGATTTGCATAAATGGTAATGGACCTAAAAATAGTGCTATCATGAGGTATGAAAATTGCGAAAATTCTCTTAATCTCAATTCTTCTCATCGCCTCCTTTCTACGTTTATATAAATTAACGGTTAATCCAGTTTCGCTTTTTGGAGATGAATTGGATTTAGGTTATCAAGCTTTTTCAATATTAAAAACAGGGCAAGATTATTCGGGCAATTTCCTTCCAATTCACTTTCATTCATTTGCAGAATGGCGCACACCCCTTTATCTATATTCAGCGGTGCCGACTGTTGCCATCTGGGGGATTACTCCTCTTGGAGTTAGGGTTCCAGCCGCCATCTTTGGTATTTTAGGTGTTCTCGCCCTTTATTTACTTTCAAATGAACTTGTTACAAAAAAATATGGAATATGGAACTTACCTTTTGGGTTATTCCCTGCCCTTTTACTTGCGATTTCTCCTTGGCACTTGCAATATTCCAGAGCTGGGTTTGAGGTTACCCAAATGCTATTTTTCCTTTTGATGGGGCTTTATTTATTTATTAAATCCATAAATATCAAAAGTGGCAAATGGCTTTGGCTTTCGGTCGTTTTACTAACATTAACCCCATGGGTTTACTCAACGGCAAAACTATTTACTCCACTTCTTATGATTTTTCTTTTTATTCTATTCAGAAAAGAAATTTTAAAATTTACAAAACAGGATCTTTTCAAGACTATCGTCGCAGGCCTTGTCGTAGGAATTCCAATTGCATATAGCACGTTATTTGGTGGAGGCACCGCAAGATTTGATTACCTTAGCGTTTTTTCTGACCCTACAGTTGAAGGACAAGTGGGAGAAGCGAGGCTTGAAGATGCCAAATCTCGAAGTATTTTAGTTCCCGGAACTTCACCGCTTTTATCTGACCAAATTTTTCATAATAAATACGAAGCATGGGCGCAAACCGTGTTGCGAAATACACTTCAACCTTTTTCGACTGAATTTTTATTTATTCAAGGCGATCCTGATCCACGTCAATCTATTGGAATTGGAGAATTTTATAAAATTGACGCGATTTTCTTGATACTCGGAATTATCTTTTTTTTTACAAGATTTTCAGATAATAAAATAAAATCATTAATTTTATTTTGGGTCCTGGTTGGAGTATTACCTGCTGCAATCACTCGAGATGGTGGAAATCACGCAACTCGTTTAATACTGATTCTGCCGCCTCTTATTTTTCTAACGTCTTATGGTCTGGTCGAATCGTTGAAATTCTTCAAGTTTAAGAAGCAGGTTTTACTTACATGTTTGTATCTTTCACTATTGGGAATAAGTTTTGCTTTTTATCAACATGAATATTGGGTTCATTATCCGTTTAACTCTGAAAGATGGTGGCATTATGGCTTCAAACAGTCCTTTGAATACATCAAATCTGTTGACGGTCAGTACGATAGAATTTTTATTTCAATGCAGGGAGAACCCGCCTGGATATTTTTTGCAGGCTATTATCAATACCCTCCGGATAAATGGCACCAGGGATTTCCGTTTAAAAACGTTTGGGTAGATGGTTTTGGAAGAATATCCTACATTGATAAATATTATTTTGGATCTCCTAATCTGGAAAATGAGTCGATATATGATTTACCGAAGTTTATAGGTAGTAAAGACCTGTATTTAGCTGTATCAAAAGAAGTCGGTGGTAATTTAATAATAGATCCTGGCCAGACTCCGATAGGTCTAAAATTGCTTAAGGCAATCGCATATCCCTCGGGTGAGCCCGCTTTTTACATCTTTACAAAGGCAGAATGAAAACCATTTTTATTATTTTTATATTGGCCTTTTTGTTTAGATTTGGACTTTCTTTTTTGGTTCACCATCCCGACTTAAATAATCATGCGGATTGGGGGACAAGATTTTTCCAATACGGCCCGTCAAAGTTTTTTTCTCCCGATGCCAACGTTTGGAACTTTACCTGGCCAAACCAGCCACCCGGGACTATTTATATGTTTGCCGGTGTACGAAAATTATATGAATTGGTTTTTAGTGGATTAAGTTATCTGCATTTTCAGGTACACATTTTTCCCGGGTCGACTCTTCTTTATTTAGAACTAAATCTATATTCTGCAATACTAAAGCTTCCAGCAGAGCTGGCTGATTTAGGAATCGCGTTCATTATCTATAAAATAATTTTTCAACTCGTCAAAAACGAGAAGAAAAAGAGAAAATTAGCCCTGATTGGCTCATTAATATTCTTATTTAACCCCGTAGTTTGGTATAACTCAGCTGTCTGGGGGCAATACGATGCAGTAATAAATTTTTTTGCTCTTCTGGCATTTTATCTTCTTGAAAAAAGAAAGCTAAATTGGGCACTATTTTTATTTGCGATTTCCATTTATACCAAAGCCTCGCTACTTATTTTTGCGCCAATTTTTCTGACTATCGTTATTCGACAAAAATATGAAATTAAAGAATATTTGAAGGCCCTGCTCATAACTGGTTTGGTTATTGGAGGAATTACATTACCTTTTTCTCAAGGAGAGCCTTTTAGCTGGTTACTTAAATTGTTTAGGGAAAAAGTTTTTGTGGACCAACTTCATTCGATTTCCGCCAATGCATTTAATCTTTGGGGTGCTGTTAACGGAATCCATGCCGCGCCCCAGTTATTTCCGGAGACAACACCTCTTTTAGGTCTTACTTACCAATATTGGAGTTATATTTTATTTACGATTTTTTATCTACCCGCGCTTATCTTGGTTTACAAAAGGCAGGATTTAAAATCTGTTATTTGGTCGTTGGCGATCGCTGGGCTTTCGTCATTTATGCTATTAACCAACATGCACGAGCGTTATCTATATCCTCTTTTCCCATATTTTTCAATACTAGTTGTACTCATTCCAGAACTTTACGCAAATTATATGGCGATTTCTTTGGTGAGTTTACTTAATCTTTACAATTTTTGGTTTATTCCACTCATCCCAACTTTAGTAAGTTTCATGACTGCAAAAGATAATCTGGCAGCCAGGATTTTAAGTGGAATAAATTTTCTTTTGTTTATATTCTTTTATATGAGGTTTGTACGATATAACTTTATTAACGGAGGAGATGAAACACAAAACTAAGATAACTTTAGTATTAATTTTTCTCCTGGCTCTTTTCTTCCGTTTTTGGAAACTTGATATTTATCCTGAAGCAATAGACGAAGACGAAATGGCATTGGGCTATTATGCTTATTCTTTGGTACATGACGGCACTGATGAGTATGGACATAAATTTCCGATTTACTTTGAATCAGCAGGAGACTATAAATACGGACTGTATTCATATTTAGATTCGGTCCCTGTTTTTCTTTTTGGTTTAAACCCGATTGCCACGAGATCTGTATCGGCAGTAGCCGGCAGTTTATCGGTCATTGCCATTTTCTTTTTAGCTTTTGAAATTTTAAAAAATGAAGAATATGGCATAATATCGGCATTTGTCTTGGCAGTAAACCCAGTGCATATTCACTTTTCGAGAGTGGCATACCCCAATATATTGGGGGCCCTGTTCGCAGTTGTTTCAATAACTCTTTATCTTCGATGGATCCGGCGCAATAACTTTGGGAACCTTATCTTTTCTTTCTTCACCTTTGTTGTAGCAATTTATTCGTATCAGGCATATAGAATTTTTTTACCTATCGTATTTATTTTCCTACCAATCTTTTTATATAAGTCTCTGGGTAAACTCAAATATAAGGCTATTATTTTTTCCGTGTTGGTTGTAGTCTCTGTCGGACTATCTTTTATCCCGTCCGTTTCTAGGGCTAGGTCCTCTCAAACATCTTCTTTAATAAATATGCCAATGCTAACGGAGCAAATATCTGAAGATGGACTCGCCAAGATACCTCCGACATTTGCCAGAGTTTTTGACAATAAAATTACGGTTTTTGTATTAGGGTATACAGCTCGATATTTTGCATATTTTAATCCGAACTTTTTGTTTGTAGCTACAACTGGCGGAACTGAAAGACACTCAATCCCAAATCTAGGTCTTTTTTATCTTATTGAAGCGCCACTTTTTCTTCTTGGTCTTCTATATTTGTTTAAAGTTGTGAACAATGGTAAGAAATTCATCCCCTTAGTAATAATTCTCGCTTCACCCATTGCGGCAGCAACTATAGATTCGTCGGTAAGTACCACAAGGGCCGTGATTCTCATTTACGGAATTACTCTTATTGTTGCCTTGGGGGCATTCGTATTCCTTACTTTGAACAAGAAATTCCACACATTACTGCTTATAGCGCTTTTGGCCATCTATTCAGTTTGTATTTTATATTTTCTGGAAGCATATACCGTTCACAAAATTTACCATCACCCGTGGTACTCAGACGTCGGTCTAAAAGAGGTGGTTTTGGATGTGGATAGGCTTCAAGATAACTATAAAAATGTTGTAATTCAGGGTGGTCATTACATCTCGTTCCTCTTTTATAACCAAACTTTGCCAGGTGAGTTTATAAAAAATTCGACTTTTAATGATTTGGCTCAGGCAAATGGAGTGAGAGTGAAAACTTTCGGAAAACTCGTTTTTAATATGCCGGATTGTCCAAATGCCGGGAAGATACACGTTCTGTATATTTGTTTTGGATACAAAGTACCTGTTGCTTCGAAACTAATCGACGTTATTAGGTATAGGGACGGCCAACCTGCCATTCTAATAGTTGAGTTCGTTGGAGTTCGTAAGACTCCCGAAAAGCTCCCAGAAAGGGTAGAATATAGTAAGGAGATAGACAACCGGTTCTTGGACGGTCTGTTACCTGAAAACTATGCGACTTTTTGGCCTACTCAGTAAGTATAAGTTTGTAGTTCTTCTGGTGCTTGTAATAGTACTTGCGGGAATCGTGCGTCTTTGGGGGCTCGGTAATTTCCCGGTTGGTTTCACACCCGATGAGGCATCTTTTGGCTATGATGCCTACTCGATTATAAGGACCGGCAAGGACCAGTGGGGACAGGTCCTACCAATATCTTTTCGATCTTTCGGAGACTTCAAACTTCCTGTCTATACATATCTCACAATTCCTTCGGTTTTAATTTTCGGACTTACTCAATTTGCCGTACGTTTACCGAGCGCAATAGTTGGGATCCTTGCAGTTTTTGCAACCTATTTATTAACTCGAGAACTTTTTAAAGATAAAAGAATCGCAATTTTTGCAGCATTTCTTCTTGCGATTTCACCCTGGCACATTTCTCTTTCAAGGGGTGCATTTGAGGCAAACTTGACAGTTCTTTTTATGACCCTTGGAGTTTGGGCCTTTCTTAAGGGCTTAAGACAAAGAAATTTCTTTATTTTATCTGCACTTTTTTTTGGGATAAATATCTTTACTTACCATTCGGCGCGACTTGTTACACCTCTTATCGCCGTACTACTCATCTTATGGCATAAGAATGAACTAAGCTTAAATAGATTTTCAAATATATGGAAATTTTTATTTAAAAACTGGCTGGCAACTTTAATATTCTTAACATTCCTTGTGGTTGCTCTGGCAACGATTATTACTGGAAGCGGGGCAAGGGCAGCAGACATTACTATTTTTAACCCAACTGATAAATGGATGAGTGTGTTTGATGCACGGTATGGCGCCGTTTTTCAGGGAATGCCATATCAAATTGCGGTATTATTCCACAATAAATTTTTCGATGTATTACAAAAATTTGTTAATGCCTACTCAACTTATTTATCTCCTCAGTTTCTGTTTACCCAGGGGGCCAGCGAGTGGACCTACGGCATGATTCCGGGTTGGGGAGTGCTTTATCTGGCTGAAATTCCTTTCATTCTTTCTTCATTTTGGTACCTTGCCAAAAACGGGTTTCACAAAGAGAAATCTTTTGTATTTTTACTCCTTTGGATTTTTATTTCGATTATTCCGGCGGCCCTTACTAAAGGCCCCGGCTATGCTGGCAATAGGGCAGCGGCAGTGATGCCAGCCATACAAATTTTCTCCGCCTTCGGAGGAATTTTACTTTTTGATTTAATTTCAGCAAAGATTAAAAATAAAATCCTATGGTTGGCTTACATTTCTGCCTTTTTAATTTCTGCAATTTTCTTTTTTGAAGCATATTTTTATGTTGCACCAAGGCAAGACGCTGACGGAATGTTATTTGGCAGACGGGAAGCAGTTTCGTATATTCAGTCAAACCAGGGTAGATACAAAGAAATAATTGTTAGTAGGACACTTTCAGAGCCGCAAATCTTTGTTGCTTTTTACCTAAAAATTGACCCTGCTGTCTATCAAAAAGATTCTACCGATTGGCTGAGGTATAAAGATATGGGTGTTCCTTTCGTAGATCAGCTTGGGGAATATCGCTTAGGTAAATATGTCTTTAAAAATATTAATTATATAGACGATTCGAAAATTCCAAATGTTCTTTTGGTAGGTAAGCCGATAGAATTTCCAAGTGATATTGTTCCCACTAGTGAAATTGATTTTCCAAACCAAAATCCAGATATTTATATCGTAGATCCAGCAAAAACCTCAGTTAAATAACAATGCAATCCTTTAAAACCTTTTTACAAAAGATTGATAAGTACTTTTTTCTAATAATTATTCTGGCTGCAGTTTTAAGGTTTTCTGGTATTACACTAATTCCTCCGTCACTAAATTGGGATGAAGTTTCTCACGGGAATAATGCCAATTCAATTTTGACTACGGGCAAAGACGAATGGGGCGTTCCCTTTCCAGTAATTTTTAGAGCCTTTGGCGATTACAAACTGCCTGTTTATATTTATATGACAGCAATTTCTGAGAAAATTTTTGGCCTTAATACATTTGCCGTTAGGTTGCCATCGATTCTTGCCGGAGTCGGAACTGTTGTTGCTACTTATTTTTTGGTTTTCTCTCTTTACAGGAAGAGAGAATTGGCGAATTTGTCCGCTCTACTTGTTACTGTCGAACCTTGGAGTCTTTTTTTAAGTAGAGGTGCATTTGAGGCAAATCTGGCACTCTTTTTTATAGTTTCCGGCGTTTATTTCTTTGTTAAATCATTTGAGAATTCTAAAAACTTAATCGCAAGTGCACTCCTCTTGGGACTTTCTGTCTGGACTTATAACTCAGCCCGTGTTTTTGTTCCACTTTTAATGCTTTCCTTAGTGATTATTTATTGGGACGAAATGAAGACTTTGTTTAAAAATAAAAAGGTGTTTGTAGTTAGCGTTGTCGTTACAGCATTTTTCTTCATACCAATGTTCATTCAACTTCTTGAGCCAATAGGACAAGCGCGCTACGGTAAGGTGTCAATAATAGATGAAGGTGCAATTGCGGCAATAGAGGAGGCAAGAAACACTTCTAAACTTTCTCCAACAGTTAATAGACTACTTAACAACAGAGTCGTTTATTTTTCCCATGCATTTATCGTAAATTGGGCATCACATTATTCTTCGTTCTTCCTCTTTTTCAAAGGGGGAACGAATTATCAATTTAGTATTCCCGGGAGGGGGCTTATATATTGGATAGACTTATTTCCACTAACAGTTGGGCTTTTATGGCTTGTTACTAGGAGATCAAAAGCAAACTCATTTTTAATTGCTTGGTTTTTACTTTCTCCGATCCCATCGGCATTAACCAATGAAGCACCACAAGTTCTTAGAGCTATCGTAATGCTACCGATGCCCATGATTGTAACTGCAATAGGGGTTTACGAAATTACAAAATGGTTAAGTAAAAAATTCAATATTTCGATAAAGTTTTTGATTTCAGTTTATATAGTTCTTATTTACTTATTTTTAGAAAATTACGGAATTACCTACGCAACAACCTATCGAACGAATTATTCTTGGAGTTGGCAATATGGATATGAACAAATAGTTGATTATGCAAAAACCCATTATTCAGAATATGACAAAATTATCGTAACCAAGAAATATGGCGAACCTCATGAATTTTTCTTATTTTATTGGCCCTGGAATTCATCTGACTATAATAGCGACCCCAATCTTATTCGCTACACCCAATCCGGATGGTATTGGGTAGATAGGTTTGATAAATTTTATTTCGTAAACGACTGGCAGATTCCTCATGATAATGAAATCTTTGTACTCGAAAGTAAGAAGGAGAAGGTGGATTGTAGAATACTCCGCTGTTTATTGATAACGAGCCCGGGAAATTCCCCGAATGCCTGGCAAAAATTAGAGAGTATTAATTTTTTGGACGGGCAGCCTGCATTTGAAATATTTGATAATCAAAAATAGAAAATATGATCAAAAAATTTATAAATAACTGGTGGACACTTGTAATAATTCTTTTAGTTGCGTCATCTTTAAGACTTTGGCATTTGGGTAGCGTTCCTCCATCTCTTACACAGGATGAGGCGTCTTTGGGTTATAACGCATTTTCAATTCTAAAAACCGGAAAGGATGAATATGGAAAATCTTTCCCTGTTATTTTTAAATCTTTTGGTGATTATAAACCAGGACTTTACGTTTATTTAGATGTTCCGTTAGTTGCCACACTCGGTCTTACAGAAGTTTCTGTGCGTCTTCCGTCAGCAATTTTTGGAATAATTTCCGTTCTCCTAATTTATTTGATTCTTTGGAATACTTTTAAAAATAAAACGCTTTCGCTTTCTGCGGCCTTCATTGCAGCGACAAATCCATGGTTAATATATTTTGCCAGGGGTGCTTGGGAAGCTAATGTTGCCCTAACCTTTACACTTTTCGGAATATATTTCTTTTTAAAGTCACTGAAAAACCAGAAATATATATTATTGTCTGCCATATTTCTCGGACTTACGGGGCTGACCTATCAGGGTGCAAAGTTGTCGACATCGATTGTTTCTTTAATTTTGTTAATTATCTATTGGAAAGACACCAAGGGATTTTCAATAAAATACATTGTTTCTTCAATAGTTCTTGGGATATTAATTTCACTTCCAATCGTTTTTAGTTTTTTTATCGGACAAGCCGGCAGACTTGATGTTTTTAGTATATTTTCCTATCCCAGGCCAAAGGAATATACCCAGGCTTTCTTAGACCAAGGAGGGGAAAAATTTGGCACTCTTAGCTATTATTTGTTCCATTCCGAGCTTTTAAACTTTAAACGGGGAATCTTAGGAAGATACTTTAATGAATTTTCAGGTAAATTTCTATTTTTTGAAGGCGATTACCAAAACCCCGGACATTCAGCTCCATATCAGGGAGTACTACTCCTCAGCGACATATTTTTAGTCGTTATTGGAGTGGTCCAAATGATTAAGAATAAAACTACAAAAGAAAGTTTATTTTTTTGGTTATGGTTGATTTTGGCTCCGTTACCAGCTGTTCTCACCCGGGACCAAGTTCAATCAGTTCGCGCACTTAATACAGCAGTTCCACTAATAATAATTTTAGCCTTTGGTCTTGAACGAACTATCACATTTATCCAACAATCTAAACTAAAATCTTTTCTTTATATTTTACTTTTTGTAGTTTATTTTTGTAGTTTCACATATTTTCTTGATGCATATTTTGTCCACGTTCCTAAACATAATTCTTCTTATTGGAATTACGGATACAAACAGGTTGTGGAAAAGATCTCCATATTAAAAAATGAAGGTAGCAACATTATCGTCGAACAAAGTTTTGCCCAACCTTATATTTATTTTCTCTTCTATGAAAAATACGATCCGGTCAAATATCAAAAGCAAGCAAAACTTGAGTCTGGGCAAAATAATAGTGATGTAGGTTTTGTTAGCTCTTTAGATAGTCTTCGTTTTGAGACAATAGATTGGTCTCTAATTAGAAATTTACACGGGAGTATAGTAGTTATAGATGGGGTCACGGTTATTCCCGGGGATCTGAATTATTCAGAAATTGACAAAATTTATTTTTTGAACGGAAGAGATTTGGCGTTTAATATTATTAAAATCAAATGAACTTTATTAAAAAATATTGGTTTTTAATTGTTATTTTAATTCTTGCGACATTTTTGCGATTTTGGAAATTAGATATTTATCCGGCTCTTAACGCGGACGAGGCGGCTATTGGTTATAATGCTTATTCACTTATCCAAACAGGAATGGACGAGCATGGACATTCCTGGCCTATTCATTTCCAATCATTCAATGATTACAAACCTGGGTTATATTTTTATTTAGTTTTGCCTTTCGTAAAACTGATCGGACTTAACGAGTGGGCGGTTAGAATTCCTGGTGCATTTATAGGAGTCCTAACTGTTCTTGCAATATATTTTCTCTCACTGGAACTATTTAATAATAAAAAGATTGCAACCTCAGCGGCATTTTTTCTTGCAATTTCTCCATGGCATATCCATTTCTCGCGAGGCGGTTGGGAGGTTAACACTGCAACATTTTTAATTACAATGGGTCTTTTGATGTTTTTGAGAGCTATTAAAAGACCGAATTTTTGGACTTTTTCCCTTTATCTCTTACCATTTATTTTATCTTTGTATACGTACCATGCAGCCCGGGTTGTTACACCTCTAATGGCCATGGGTCTTCTTGTAATCTACAGAAAGAAAATTTTTATAAAACAAAATATTAAACTATTAATCGCCAGTGGATCAATATTAGTTCTTCTCCTGATTCCCTTAGCTCACGACCTCATTTCTTCAAATGCCTTATCCAGAGTTGCGGGTGTAGGCTTATTTGCGGATCCGGGACCGATAAACAGGATTAATGAACAGCGTGGGGAACATGGCGACATAAATTCTATCGGATCAAAATTGATTCACAACAAAGTGGTAAATTACGGCCTAGCGTTTTTAGAAAATTGGATATCGCATTACCACGGGTTATTTCTTTTCGTATCCGGAGATGTAATTCAAAGAAATGCTGTCCCCGAAACTGGTGAGATGTATCTTTTTGACATAGTTTTCGTACTCTTCGGTCTCGTAATTATTATTAAAAAGTTTGCAGAATTTCCAAATAGTTACTCGTTACTCATTTTATGGTTATTGGTAGCACCTGTTGCCTCAGCGCTTACATTCCAGTCGCCGAACGCCTTAAGAGCACAAAATATGGTTATTCCACTGATTATTTTAAGTTCAATCGGCTTTGTGGGTCTACTAGACCTTATAAAAACTTTTAATTCCAATAAATTAATAACAATCACATATCTATTGGGGATTGCCATCGTTGGTTGGCAGTTTGCAAGATATGAGCATATGTATTCGGTACATATGGCAAAGGAATATCCATTTTCATCACAATATGGTGTAAAAGAACTGGTCGAATATCTTGATAATAATAATTCAAAATATCAAAAAGTTTACGTAACGGATAAATATGATCAACCTTACATACTCTTCCTTTTTTATAAGAAATATCCACCTCAATTATTCCAGAAAGAGGGCATCTTAACCCCAAGAGACAATTTTGGATTTTCAACCGTTCGAGATTTTTCAAATTATCATTTTGAAATATTAGATTTCAAAAAAGTTCTAGAACAGCATTCAAATGTGTTAATTGCGGCCTCCCCCGATGAAGTGCCGAAAGGAGTAAATATTATCAAAAAAATTTATGGAAGTAACGGTTATGAATATTTCGATATAATATCAAACTAGAATGAAATTATCGGTTGTGCTAGCTACCAGAAACGAAGAAGAAAACATTGGAAGATGTTTGGAATCTGTCAAAAATATTGCTGACGAGATTGTGGTGGTTGACGAAAACTCGACAGATAAAACCGGAGAAATTGCAAAAAAATACGGAGCAAAAGTTTTCTTAGAGGAACACCACGATATTTTTCATATAACCAAACAAAAAGCACTCGAAAAAGCCAGTGGGGACTGGATTCTCCAATTGGACGCAGACGAAGAGGTGACACCTTCATTGGCTACGGAAATTAAAGATGTTGTGAGTATGACAAATGAAGGGATTAAAAATAGAACTTTTAATAATTTAGAAAAATTACACCATTTTGAAAAACATAAAAAACTTATCGAACAAAGAGACGGTAAGATTGGCAAAGAATCAGGGGAAATAGTTGCATTTTTTATTCCAAGACTAAATATGTTTTTAGGTCGTCCTTTACGATATGGTGGAGTATATCCGGATGGCGTGATACGTCTGGTCAAAAATGGCAGGGCTAGATTTCCACAAAAATCAGTCCATGAGCAGATTCAGGTAGATGGAGAGGTCGCCTGGCTTTCCAATGATCTTAAACATTACGACTCACCAACGATGAGGAGGTATCTTGTCAGATTTAACCGCTATACTGATCTTAAATCTCATGAGCTAGCAGACAAAAAAGTTCACAAAAACCCCTTAAATTTTATGACATATTTAATAGTTATGCCTTCATATACCTTTTTGAACATATACCTGAGGCATAAAGGGTTTTTGGATGGTCCACAAGGCTTTTTATGGGCGTTTTTTTCTGCGATGCATTTTCCGATCGGGTACTTCAAATATATTTCCTCGCGACCCTCAGATGCAGTAAAATAAACTTATGAAGATAGCGATTGACGCTCAAGGTCTCACATCCGGGCATGCGGTACGTGGTATCGGTGTATATTTGAGAGAACTTTTAAATGCGAATTTTGTTCTCGGTTACCACAATGTCAAGATTCTTGAGAATGGATACCAGGGACTAACCGAAAAATTTGACGTTGTCCATTTTACCTCTTTTAACCCGTTCAGAATATCAGTACCCGATACCAAACCTGTCGGGACAAAATTTGTATTAACAATATATGATTTGATACCACTCATTTATCCTAAACATTACCCTTCGGGCATAAAGGGGTGGTTAAACTGGGAAAAAAATAAAAATTTAATCAAAAAAAATGTGGACGGGATTCTTACAATTTCGGAGACTTCAAAAAAAGACATTTGTAGGTTTATGAAAATCGACCCGAAAAAAGTATTTGTGACTTACCTGGCTGCACGCCCAATTTTCAAAAAGCTAGATATCGAAGACCGCAAATCTGAAATGATAAAACGTTACCATGTTCCTGATTTTTTTGTGCTCTATGTAGGAGATATAAATTATAATAAAAATATTCCAAACTTAGTTGAAGCATGTAAAATTGCAAGGACACCTCTAGTTATTGCCGGAAAACAAGCCGCGGAGATTGAATATATGAATCTCAACCATCCGGAGTTGAAGCATTTGAGAAAAATTGATTGGACTACTGTGGTAAGACCTGGTTATGTTCCTGATGAAGATTTAGTGACACTATACAATATGGCAAATTGCTTTATACAACCTTCTCTTTACGAAGGTTTTGGACTGCCATCTCTTGAAGCATATGCCTGCGAAACGCCAATTGTAGCCACAAAAACTCAGGCTCTTACCGAAATCTTAGGTGATGAATTTGAGTATGTTGACCCAAATGACCCCAAGTCAATTGCTAAAGGAATACTAAAACCCAATATCAATAAAAGGTTGCCCAGGCTTTACTCATGGGAGGTAACAGCAAAAGAAACAATGCAAGTTTACAAAACTATCTAATTATGAATCGTTCGGAATTTATGTTTGTTTTAAAATCCTTCTTCAGCTGGCGAATAGCCCTCTTTTTAATTTTATTTTTAGCAGTCAGATTTCTTCCTCTACAACAGAATTTTTTAGGAGGAGGATTAGGAAATTATATTTCAAACCCTTTTCTTTGGGCATGGTCTAACTTTGATGGGGAACATTATCTTTCGATAGCCCAAAATGGGTATGGTTTCGGTGAACGCGCATTTTTTCCACTCTTTCCACTTTTAATTAAATCTCTCGGAAGTTTATTAGGTGGAAATCTCATCTCTTTGAATATTGCTGGAAACATGATCTCTAATTTTGCCTTTTTAGCAGGATTAATTGGATTGTATAAACTTCTTAAATTGGATTTTTCAGAAAAAATTTCAAAGTTAACGATTGTTTTTCTCCTTCTTTTTCCCACGTCGTTTTATTTTGCAGCGGTTTATACGGAAAGTCTATTTTTAATGCTCTCAGTTTGGGCCTTTTATTTTACGAGAAGAAAATTATGGCTTCCGGCAACAGTTTTCGGAATTCTTCTTTGTGCAACACGTTTTGTTGGAATAATAATATTGCCCGTAGTCATTATTGAATATATTTTTCAAAATTATAGAAACAAAGATATTCTGAAAAGTTTTCCGTGGGTCACGCTAACGATCCCCTCGGGTCTTGCGGGGTATATGTATTATTTAGATCGAACCATTCATGATAAGTTTGCTTTTTATACGAACCTGACAACTTTTGGAGAACAAAGATCAGATCACCTGATTACACTTCCGCAAGTTTTCTATAGATATTTTGTAAAAATTCTTCCGAATTTAAACACAACCTTTTTTCCGATAATCTTTACGACGTATTTTGAATTTTTTATTGGCTTAACTTTTCTAATACTCATAATTTTGTCTTTTCGTAAGATAAGGTGGAGTTACTGGACCCTTTTGACTTTTGGATATTTGATCCCAACTTTTTCCGGCAGTTTTTCGTCGATGCCGAGATATGTAATTGTGATTTTCCCTGTATATTTCCTGGTGGCAAAATACCTGGCACGATTTAAATTTACCCTTTTGGTATTTTATCTAATAAGCGGTATACTTCTCATAATTTCCTTCACCCTTTTTGCCCGGGGTTATTGGGTCTCCTAAACTATATTAAACTTTTTGAAGGCTATCCAAACCATATTGGTAAGTTGTAGTCCATTTTTAAATCTTTGAATGTTAGTACTTCCATAAACCCGGCTCTTGTACCTGACTGGAATTTCAATTACTTTTAGATTAAGTTTTGCTGCACCGAATATCAGGTCAAAATCTCCGAAAGGATCAATATGGCCGAAGCCTTTGTGAACTTTTAGTATCTTTTCATAGTCCCGTCGAAAAAAGGCCTTGGTTCCGCAGAGAGTGTCTTTAAACCTTTGTTTTAATATCCAAGTAAATAATTTGCTGAAGCCGATGTTGCCAATTTTATTTAGCATTCCCATGGCGTCTTTTTCCATCGGATAAACGAGTCTTGATCCATTTGCAAATTCACCCATCCCAGTAGATAAGCATTCATAAAATTTTAATAAATCTTTTGCTTCAACTGTCCTGTCGGCATCATAAATAATTAATACGTCTCCACCGGCTTTGGAAAAACCTAGCCTCACGGCATCTGCTTTTCCAACTCCTTTTTGGTTTAAGGCGATAACATTTTTTCTAGTTTCTGTCTCATTCTTAATTTTGTCCCAAGTCTTGTCGGTTGAATGCCCTTCAATAAAAATTATCTCCTGTGATTTTCCAAATTTAGGAATAGATGGAATAATTTTTCCGATGTTACCTTCCTCGTTTCGGGCGGGGATAACAATGCTCACTGAATATTCCTTCTTTCTAATTGGTTTTAATCGGGCAATGAGACAAATACTGAGGCATAAGTTGTTAATAATGGGAAGAGGGGCAATCCATCTATTAATAAAATTTGAAATAAATGGTATATAAATGGGGATCAAAAACCTTCTTTGTTTGGAGATTAATTCGTAACCGCTAATTTCTAAAATATTTTTTATATCCTCAGTGTCTAACCAATTTTGATCTACCGTCCTATTTCGCCAGCCCATAAAAGTTGCGAGTTCGAGGACGGGCTCCCATAAATAATTATAATAAGTGATAATAACTCTGGTTTTTTCATTAGAGTTTCTTTTAATTCGGTTTAAGAATGTTTGTACATCCTTAGATATGCCAATTGAGTTGTTTAAAATAATGTAATCAAATTTAGCTGGCTTTAAGTTTTGTTCCGTAGAGAGTAAAGCAACGCGTGCTTTTTTTGGAACATAGAATGAATAGAACTTTTTCAAATCATTAAGATAGTATTCCCGCGGTTTCATAAGCGTTTACTTTGGGTAGTATACATCACCCTGGCTTCTTGTTTTTGGCTAGAAGGTTTGATACTATCCGAAGTAACTATGGCAAAAAATTTTTGGTCCGGGAAAAAAGTTTTGGTAACCGGAGGTCGAGGCTTTTTGGGAAAACAGTTCATTAAAAAATTAAAGGAATTAAAACCACGCTCTATCCGCGTAGCAGACAGGGATAAATACGATCTTAGGGAATATAAGGACTGTTTAAGAGCATCTAAGGGAATGGATATCGTGATTCATTTGGCCGCTAAAGTTGGAGGAATTGGCTTCAATAGGGAATTTCCGGCGGATTTGTTTGACGATAATATTTTGATGGGGACTTTTATGATGAAAGCCGCCAAAGCAAATAAAGTGAAAAAATATGTTGCACTGGGGACGGTATGTGCTTATCCAAAATTCACTGAAGTTCCTTTCAAAGAAAAAAATCTTTGGATGGGTTACCCCGAAGAAACAAATGCCCCCTACGGATTGGCGAAGAAAATGCAACTTGTGCAAGCGCAGTCTTATCGCCAACAATTCGGATTTAATGCAATTTATCTTCTCCCCGTTAACCTTTATGGACCGGGTGACAATTTTGATCCTAGATCTTCTCATGTAATGGCTGCTTTGATAAAGAAATTTGTTGAAGCGAAATTAAAAAGTCAAAAAAAGGTGGAAGTCTGGGGAACAGGAAAGGCTTCTCGGGAATTTCTATACGTTGAAGACGCGTGTGAGGGAATACTTTTAGCAGCGGAAAAATATAATAAATCTGAACCTGTTAATTTAGGATCTGGTAATGAGGTCAAAATTAGTGATTTAGCAAAAACAATTAGAGATCTTGTAAACTATCCGGGAGAAATTTATTGGGATAAGAGTAAACCTGATGGGCAACCGAGGCGAATGTTAGATACTTCCAGGGCGAAAAAGGAATTTGGATTTAAAGCCAGAACTCCATTTAAAAAAGGTCTTAAAAACACGATTGATTGGTATTTAAAAAACTTCAATGGATAGCGTTCATATGAAAATATTTGTAGTAATTCCACTTTACAATGAGCAAAGACATGTCGTAAAAGTTTTGAAGGAAATTCAAAAATATAAACTACCAGTTGTTGTTGTCGACGATGGAAGTGTTGATGGATCGGTTGAAAAAGTCAAAAGTCTTAAACAAAACAACCTAACTCTTCTGGAACATAAAGTTAATTTAGGAAAAGGAGCTGCCCTTAAAACCGGAGCTGATTACGCATTTGGACATATTGCGGACGCCGTGATATTCATGGACGCCGATGGACAACACGAACCAAACGACCTTAATAAATTTATCGAAGTTTTGGAGACGCATAAATATGATGCCGTTCTTGGTTCCAGGAACTTTGGTTATGGTGTACCTCTGGTGAGATTTATAGGAAATAAAATCGCTTCAGTTCTAATAGGATTCCTTTTTGGGCTTTACGTATCAGATATTATTTGCGGATTTAGGGCGTTAACTAAAAAAGCCTACGAGAAAATTAAATGGGAATCCTCCGGTTACGGTGTAGAAACAGAAATGATTATAAGGCTCGGAAAATCAAAGCTGCGCTACCATGAAATCCCGGTTGAGACTTTATACCACGATAATGTTAAAGGTGTTACAATTCTTGATGCACTCGGAATTTTTGCACAAGTAATACAATGGAAGCTAACTATCAAATAACATGATAATTGGACTACAAATAATAGCCATTCTTTTTGCCTTTAGCATGATTTATTTTGCTGTGTTGCACTATAAAAGGAGAGAACTGAATGGACTAGAAATTTCTTCATGGTTAATCATGTGGTCAGCCGCAATCATAATCATTATTTTTCCGGAACTATTGAGGTCCTTTGCTGAAACATTTTTGGTTGCCAGAGTTTTTGATCTAATGGTCATAGGGGGCTTTATATTAGTAATTTCTATGGTTGGTAGTGCTTATATTCGGACAAAAAGTTTAGAAAGAAAACTTGAGGAACTAATAAGACATGAGGCTTTGACAAAAGCTAAAAAAAATAAGTAAAGTGAAAATACCTCCAAAGATATCGATAGTTATACCGTCGTACAACAAGGTTAAATTTATCAGAAAAACATTTGACTCTATTATCCACCAAAAATATTCGAACTTGGAAGTGTTGGTTAAAGATGGTGGTTCTACCGACGGCACTTTGTCCGTAATAAAAGAATTTGCGTCAAAATATCCAAAAATAATCAAATGGGAATCAGGAAAAGATAATGGGCAATTGGAAGCCGTTAATGATGGATTATCAAAGGCGACTGGGGATATCCTAACATTTATAAACGCTGACGATTGTTATACAAGGGGAACTTTTAAAGCCGTGGAAAGTGCCTTTAGTAAGAATCCAAAAGCAGTTTGGTTTGTAGGTAGGGGAATGGTTATCGATAATAAAGATAAGGAAATTGCGAAACCCATAACTATATATAAAAACATCTTGCTACATTTGAATTCCTACCAAGGACTTCTAATGACCAACTACATTATGCAGCCCTCAGTTTTTATTACGAAGAAAGCTTGGAGGGGATTTGGACCATTTATTGGTACCAGGAATTTTATAATGGAATATGACTTTTGGCTCAAAATTGCAAAAATAAATAAACCACAAATAATCAATAAGTTTCTCTCAAAGTTTAGAATCGAGTCTAATACAAAATCTAAAAACATGACTCAAATGATTTTAATTGAAGACGAAAAAATCGTAAAAAAATACACTAAAAATCCGTTAATTATCGTTTTACACAAACTTAATAATTTAGGTAGGATCCTAATTGGCGGATTGATATGACAAAAAATAGAATTGAGGGTCATTTTGATAATATCGCCAAAAATTACGATAGCGGAAAGAAAAAATATTCTTTTTATTATTCAAATTTAAAAAAACTTTTATCTTCGCTTACAGCACGAAATAAAAACATTTTTGAAGTGGGCTGTGGTACGGGCGATCTTTTGGCAAGTTTAAGCCCGAACTTTGGATACGGCATGGATTTAAGTAGCCAGATGATAAGAATTGCCAAAACTAAATATTCAAATAGGAAACAACTTTACTTCTCGACCAAATGGCCAAATATTTTTACGCCTTTGGGCGGAACATATGACTATATCTTCATGAGCGACGTCGTCGAGCATTTAGATAACCCAAGAGATATATTTAGAAAAATTAAGACCTTAATGAAAAAAGATACGTTATTCATAAACACGATGGCAAATCCGAAATGGGAATGGCTTTTAATGTTTTGGGAGAGAATGGGATGGAAAATGAAGGAGGGGCCACACGAACGGTACACACATAGTGAGTTAAAAATAATATTAGGTAATTTGGGATTGAAAATCGTTGATCATGACTATACACTTCTCCTACCTGTTAATATTCCAGTAATATCAAGTTTTGCCAATCGATATTTACTGAATATGTTTAAGAAATATGCGTTCCTTGAATATTTTGTGGTCTCGAAAAAATGAACCCCTAGTCGAAAATATTTTTGACTTTTGTTTGGACAAACTCTATATACAAAAATCGTCACTCAAGGGCCTGTTGGCACTTTATCCCAGGCTTAATAAAAATACAATTCAGATTCCGAATACTAATTATTTCTTAATAACGTCGGATAATTGTCCTTAGAACTAAATGAAAGCTAAATTTGTAACAATTTTAATACCATGTTTGGATGAGGACTCTACAATTAGCCGGGTAGTTGTGGATGCGAAAATTGCAGGTAAGAAAAATTTTGGAAAAAATTTTGAGTTGGTCATTTCCGATAATGGCAGTACTGATGGGACACTAAAAATATTAAATAAATTAAAAGGAATTAGAGTAATTAACGTTCCCGTAAAAGGGTATGGTGCTGCCTTACATTGGGGGATAATGAAAGCGAAAGGAGATTATGTAATATTTGCTGATGCAGATTTAAGCTATCCTTTTTCTAACATAAAAAAATTTGCTGCGAAGTTAAAAGATTCTCCTGACCTTGTTTTAGGGTCCCGTTATAGAGGAAAAATTGGCAAACATGCGATGCCTATTCTTCATAAATTTGTAGGTACCCCTTTGTTAACTCTCTTAATTCGCATAATTTACGGAATTCCAACCACCGACTGCAATTCCGGAATGAGAATGGTTAACAAAAAATTTTATAAAAAATTGAATATGCGTAATTCTGGAATGGAATGGGCGAGTGAGTTGCTTTGTAAAACGGCAATTAAGAATGGAAATTACGAAGAGGTCCCAATAAACTATGTTAAAGACAAAAGAGGACGAAGTCCGCATTTGTCGAGTTGGGCAGATGGGTGGCGTCATTTGAAGGCAATAATTTTATTGAAACCAAATATCCTCTATCTATTTCTTTTACTTTTTACTTACATCTCGATTATTTTCTATAAACGTAATTTTACAATTTCATTTTTGTTTGCTGACTTTTCAGTGATTCTTATTTTAAGTATTGCAACTTTAGATTTATTAAGTTCCCTGATCGATAGTAAGATAACAAAAATTGCCTCATTTCTGCTCAAGTTTAGACTTGTTCCAATTACACTGTTATTAACCGCTATTTTAGGTCTTTCAACCTTTTTAATACCGAATTCTCGTTTAGGGTCCAAACTATTTATGGCTAGCGTAATGGGGATACTTTTTATGTGGGTTTTCCTTATCGAGACTATTAAAACTCATTTAGCAAATAGACTACCAAATGTTTAAAAAGCATCTAAATCCAAGATTTTCGATCATAATCCCCGTTTACAAACGACGTAGTTTGGCAACACAAACAATAAAATCCGTTTTGAAGCAGAAGGCCATAAATATCGACAAGGTTCAAATAATCATTTCGGACGATGAACAGAATAAAAATAAACGTAAAAACAATCGTCGTTACTTCCGAAATTTGGCCAAAAATATATTCTATACTCCGAACAAAAACGCTGAGGGTCCGGGCGGGAACAGACAGACAGGTTTAAAAATTGCTAAAGGTAAATATATTGTTTTTTTGGATTCAGACGATATTGTCGGTCAATTTTTTTTGTTTAGAATGAGTAATTTCTTGGAAGAAAAGCGGTTTGTTGCAGTAACATGTCTCTCAGAACCCTTTTTTGATAGGAATTTCAGTGTTAGAGATAAAATCAGAATTCTACCGCTTAATTTGATACGAGATTTGGCAATTTTTTTCGGTTACTTTTTTAATAATGGTGCGCTGTACCCAGGAGCCTTTTACCTTTGTCAAATCTCTCACATGATGTTTGTGAGCGACAAGATTAAAAGTCAAAAATTCAATTACGATTATCGTTATGGAGGCGAAGATTGGGATTTTTTTGCCCAAACTTTACAGCAGGGAAAAATTGGAATTATTCCACAAAAACTTGTCCGATTTAGATATGTACCTGGAAGCTCTACCGTAAATCCCACTAATAGGATAAAAAAATGGAAATCTTATCTCCTACTTGCAAAAAGGGTGTCGCCACGTTTTAAGAAAAATATTTTTTATGTGCTTTTGTTACTATATATTTACCTATTCGGAGGAAAAAATGCAAAAAATTAACCCTTGGCTAAATAAAGCAAGGAGCACCATCACTCCAACGAAGTTCCTTTTGGCTAACTTATCAATTAAAGTCAGGACATCGCAGTTTGAGGATTTTATTATAAAAATTGATCCGAACCCAAACACCTCCGTTTTAGACGTTGGAGTTATTGCAGACGAAACATTGAAAGACTCAAATATGTTTGAAAAATTATATCCTTATCAAAATAACTTGACGGCGGTAACAATTGAAAATACAAAAAAAATTAGAAAACTTTATCCTAAACTTAAAAGCGTGCTAAAGGTAAAAAGCCACGAAAAACTCCCCTTTCCGGACAAATCCTTTGATGTAGTAGTCTCGTGGGCAACCTTGGAACATACTGGTAAATATAGAGATCAAAACTTTTTTCTCAACGAACTTTTGAGAGTAGGAAAAAAGGTTTTTATAACAACGCCCTATCGTGGCGCTCTTTATGAACCTCA